>OGHD01000282.1_pt1 | contig 26389 bp, 23 predicted proteins | sample 1571341 | NCBI WGS metagenome assembly OGHD01 (sample SAMEA2582026, study PRJEB24529) | metagenome | biome: Human gut stool | place: China | collected 2011 | reverse complement strand
AGCAGCAGAAAGCTTGCCAGTCCCGACAGGATGATGAGCTGGGTGAACTGTTTCGCCAGACCGTGCTTTTCAGGTGTTGCCATTGCCGTCCTCCTGCGCCGCAAAGCGGTAGCCTTTGCCCCAGACAGTGCAGATGCGCTGAGGATTCTGAGGGTTATGCTCTACTTTCATCCGCAGATTGCGGATATGCACCATGACGGTGCCGTTGGAGACGTAGAAATACGGCTCGCCCCACACGGTCTCGTAGATGACCTGCACCGGGAAGATGCGCTGGGGGCTCTGCATCAGCAGCTTGAGGATCTTGTACTCGGTCTCGGTCAGGTCGGCCTCCTGCTCGTCCACCCAGACCCGGTTGCAGTCCAGCGCGATGCGCACGCCGTGGAGCTCCAGCATCTGGTCGTCGGGCTTGGGGTGGTGAGGTTCGGCCGGAGCCTTACCCTGATAGATGCAGTAGCGGCGCAGCAGGGCCTTGACCCGGGCGCTCAGCTCCGCGAAGGAGAAGGGCTTGGCCAGGTAGTCGTCGCCGCCTGCCGTCAGGCCCAGCAGCTTGTCCGACTCCTGCGATTTTGCGGTGAGAAAGAGGATGGGGACGGTGGAGGTCTTCCGGATCTCCTCGCAGACCCGCAGGCCGCTCATGCCGGGCATCATGATGTCGAGGATGACCAGATCGACTTCCGGTGTGAGCAGGCTGAGGGCGCGGGGGCCATTTTCGGCTTCGAGGATGCGGTAGCCCTCCCCGGACAGAAGGATGCGCACGCCGTCCCGGATGTCCGGGTCATCCTCTACGATCATGATGGTCTGCATAGTCTATGATTCCTTTCCTGTATTGCATAGTATCAGTATAGCAGATTTTCTGCATTGTGGACAGCTTATCACATACTTCTTGGGATTTGTGGGATGAAATCCTAAGGAGTTCTTAAGAAGGCGGCCATTTTGCCTCTTGCGGAGCGGGGCGGAGGAGAGTATTCTTATAGAAGAATACACAGGAAGTGAGGGTATCCCTATGCACAAAAAAGTTTTGGTATGTCTGCCCCTGAACGACGCCCACCGCGCCGCGCTGGAGGCATCCGTGCCGGAATTTGAATTCCGTTTCAACGCACTGGACGATGTCCACGCCGAAGATGTGCTTTGGGCCGACATCGTGCTGGGCAACGCACCGGTGTCGATGATCAGCCAGAACAAGCACATCGAGTGGTTCCAGTCCAACTCCGCCGGCCCCGACGCCTATCTGAAGCCCGGCGTCCTGCCCGAAAACTGCATGGTGACCAACGCCACCGGTGCCTACGGTCTGGCCATCAGCGAGTGGATGCTGGCCATGTGGCTGGGCATCCAGAAGGATATGTTCCTCTACCGCGACCGCCAGAACCAGCGCCAGTGGGCTCCCATCGACCGCCCCGTGAGGGGCATCACCGGGGCGCGGGTGCTCTGCGTGGGCATGGGCGACATCGGCTCCAACTTCGCCCGCCGCGCCCATATGCTGGGCGCTGAGGTGGTGGGCGTGCGCCGCACGGTCCACCCCGACACGCCCTGCCCGGACTACTGCCTGCGTGTGGTGGCCCAGAGCCAGCTGGACGAGGAGCTGCCCGAGGCCGACCTCATCGCTCTGAGCCTGCCCGGCACCCCTGAGACCAACAAGCTGTTCAACGCCGAGCGCTTCGCCCGCTGCAAGGACGGTGCCATCCTCATCAACGTGGGCCGCGGCACCACCGTGGACAGCGACGCCCTCGTGGAGGCCCTGCGCAGCGGCAAAATTTTTGGCGCGGGCCTCGACGTCACCGACCCGGAGCCTCTGCCTGCCGACCACCCGCTGTGGGGTGAGCCGGGCGCTATCATCACGCCCCACAACTCCGGCAAGTTCAGCCTGCCCAAGACGCTGGACAACATCGTGGACATCTTCATCCACAACCTCAAGCGCTACGCTGAGGGCCTGCCGCTGGACAATCAGGTCAACCGCACCACCCGCTATGCCGCCGACCAGAACGGCGGCCACCGCCTGCTGAGTACCCTGTAAAATACGATAGTATGATGAAAAGCCCCTCTGCACCGTGGCGCAGAGGGGCTTTTGGTTTAGAGATTCATCGTGCCAGCACCACCGAGAGGGTGATTTCCTTGGCGTCGGGCGAGAGGTCGAAGCTGCCGCCGTCTTGTGCGGTGAGGCAGATGGTGTAGACCTTCTTCGCGCTGAGACGGGCCGGGGCATCGTCGAAGTGCCAGTCGGACACCTCATGGTAGCGGCCATCCATGCCGAGGGCGAAGAGCTTATAGTCGGCGGCATTTCCGGTCAAGCCGTTGATGCGGAAAGAAACAGTAGTCGCGGGGTGGAGGTTGTCGAGGGTGGCGGTGTGGAGCCAGCTTGCGGGGGTGCCGGCGCCGCCTGCGGCCTGGAACTCTGCCGCCGAGAGCACCCGGCGGGAGGTCTTGTCCAGATCGACCTTCCGGTAGGGCATCTCGGGCAGGAAGACGAAGCGGTCCTGCAGACGGAGCAGCTCTTTGTAGCCGGTGGGGCAGTAGAGCTTGTTGCCGTCACGGCCCGCGTACATACCGATGGCCATGTTGTTGTAGCCGTATTTGTTGGAAACATCCATCGTGAAAACCGTCTCGCCGGTTTCAAAATCCAGAATGATGTACTGCCACATCCCGGTCGTCACATCCTGCACATAGCCGTAGATATAGCCCGTTGCGGTGGAAAGCTTCAGGATGGAAGTGTCGCTCAGGTCGTTCCGGCTCCAGATGCTCTTCATCTCGTAGCCGTTTGCGGTCTTTACGGTGTCCACGCGCTCGATGCCGGGGGCAATCATGATGTTGCCTTTCATGAGCCAGTTCTGGTCGTAAATATTGGCGTAGCTCTGGATGGAGGAGTCGTTGTTGGGATCAGCCAGACCTGCATTGCCCGCACCGAACCAGTTGCAGACGATGGTGCTGACGGTGCCCTCGCCGTCGTCATAGACGATGGCAGAGTTCTCAACGGCTACCTGATAGCCCTCGGGCAGGTCATCCAGCACCGGGGTGCTTGCCACGACCTCGCCGGTCTTCATATCGAGCGCAAGAAGGTTTACAGGGTCCTGATTATCCGTGAACAGCACAAGGTTCGGTGTCAGCGTGGGCGAGCAACCGCCGCCCCACGCAAGACCGCCGCCGGTGGTCTTATCGCCTTCGCCGCTCACCTTTGCACCCGCGCTCTCATAGGGCGTGCACCATACAACGTCTACGCCTTCTTCTGCGCGCAGAAGATAGCAGTTCTGGTTGGTCAGGACCACCGCACCGTCCTTGGAGGCGGCGATGCCGTTTTCAGCGCCCTCGCCGGGGGTCAGTTCGTGGACAAAAACAGCCTTTGAAAGGTCTGTCTGCTCGCCGTTCAGGATCGCATCAATGGCCGAGCGGGCAATATAGCCGATGACGCCCTGCTGCTGGCGCTGCGGATAAATGCGGAAGCCTCCCGTTGCAAACCAGAGGTTTCCGTCATAGTCAAAGACCACGGACAGAAGATTCTGCGTCAGTTCTTTTCCAAGCGCGGCCTCGGCTGCAGCTTTGATATCAATGTCCAGCACCTTTTCAAATTCCGGCAGAACATTGCCGTTTTCATCCGTTGCGCGGAGCATCAGCACATGGTTGTTGCTCGTGGGGCAGACGATGCGGTTGGATTCGTCAAGGAAGGTATAGGAGCTCTGGATAACGTAACCGCCGCCGTCATGCTTCTTTGGCGAGAAATAGCCGAGCGTCTTTGTTTCTTCGGCGTTCAGGTCTCGGATGGCGATGCCGCCCAGCAGCGGCACAACGGCATGACCGTAGCTGTCAAAGTAGATGGCGGGCGAAGCGTTCGCGTTCGTCGTCTCATAGGAAACGTTGATCTCCGGATAGATGGCAAGCGGCAGGATCTCATCCGTCGAGTCGGTGTTGTAGCCATCGTGATGAATGTTTGCATCGCTCTTGGCCATGTAAGGGTTTTCCTCTACCTGCTTGGGGTTCAGAGCCTTTACCGGCAGCGCCGCAGAGGCTTGTTCCGCTGAAGAGGGCTGTACCGCAGCGGACGGGGCAGCGGGCTGCGAAGCGGCAGCACTGTCTGCCGGCGTCTGTGTTCCGCCGCAGGCAGCCATGGAAAGGCACAATGCTGCGGTCAGCGACAGGCTTAACGCAGAATGGACGATGTTTCTCTTTTTCATAAACCGTTCTCCTTGTTGTGTTCGTTGCGGTCAGACCAGTGCTGCTCCGCCTGATTTTTTTCCATCCAGCCAGATGCGGAATCCCTGCCGCAAGGCGGCTTCGGTCACCGGCTCCAGCAGAAAATAGTCTGCACGCAACCGGAAGGCATGGAGCGAAAAATCCAGATCGCTACACCAGATAATGCGTGTCTGTGGACAAAGCGCGCGCAGATGCTCTACTGCATTCAATCCGTCGACCCCCGGCAGGGCGATCACGGCATTTGTCAGCGGCTCGTTGCGTGCAGCCTCAAAAAAGCTTTCCTGATCGTGGTAACAGTCCATTTTCGGGAACAAGCAATGTTCGGCGCAGAACCGCGAGATCTGCTCTGCCAGAAAAGCTTCCTGCGCCCTGCTGCTTGTCAGCACGGCAATTCGGTACACAGCGTGCCTCCTTTCTCTTGCGCCGTCGTTGGCGTTCTCTGCTTTCAGTATACGGACAGGCATGGTCTTTTCAAGCCATTTAGCACGAAAGCCCCTTTTCCGTCACGAAATCCCATTTTCGGCTGCGACATAACCGGGCAACTGTGCTATAATCAGGATGAAAGAGTTTATAAAGGAGGTTGGAAGCTGTAAAACGGCTTCCTGATACAGCATGAGGATCGCAATCGTCGATGACCTTGGTACGGAGCGCACGCTGCTGAAGGAGCGCTTGGTGCGGCAGCTGAGTCAGCGCGGCGCAGATGCAGAAATTTTAGAGTTTGACAGCGGGGAAGCCTTTCTGGCGGCAGAAGAAGCGCAGCGCTTTACCGCCGCATTCTTGGATATTTACATGGATGGTTTAAGTGGCATGGACGCGGCAAAGGAACTTCGGAAAACAGACGCAGACTGTCTTCTGGTTTTTACCACCACCTCGACAGACCATGCACTCGAGGGGTTTCAGGTACGGGCATTTCATTATCTGGTCAAGCCCTTTTCAGAGGCCGAGCTGTCCGGTCTGCTGGATGAAATGCTCGCAAAACTCCCCCGCCCGGAGCCGGTTTTGACGGTGAAGGTGGATGGCAGCGACATCCATTTGCGCTATCGTGATATCATATCCGCCGAGCATTTCGCCCACATCATCAATATCCGCACCACTGCCGGCAAAACGCTTGCTACGCGCCAGAGCTTCAAAGCGTTCACCGAGCCGCTCAAAAAGGACCCGCGCTTTTTTGTCTGCGGACGTGGCGCGATCATCAATATGGAGAATGCTGCCGATTTTCAGGATGCCGCCTTCTGTATGACGGACGGCAGCCAGGTCTATGTCAGTCAGGAGCTTTTGAAAGCCGCCCGGCAGGCCTTTATGGAATTTCTGCTGCAAAGGGGGCGTGCGGATTGAAGGACGTTCTGCGCCCGGTTCTGGAACTTACGGTCGTGTTTCCCGGTTTGCTGCTTGCGTATTTTCCGGTAGGTTCCTATCTGAAGCTGCCGCCCGCAAAGCTTGCAGCAGGGGCGGTGCCGCTGCTGCTCGGGCTTTGCCTTGGCGGCGGGCTGCTTTGCTATCATTTTGGCATTTCAACGGCGTTCTCCGTGCTGCTTATTACGCTTACAGCAATTTTTTTGTATCTCAGAACGCTGCGGATCTCTCTCTGGAAATCCGGGACCATCGCGCTGGCGGTCTGCGCGGTATTTGCGTGCCTGAATAGCTTGTCCCGGGCCGTCGGCACGGCAATCGTGATCCGGATGCAGCTGCCGCCGGACAAGCCGTGGTTCTGCTTTGGCGCCTGCATCTTTTATAATGCGGTCTGCTGGCTGATCACTGCCGCAGCCTATTATCCCGCCACCCACGCAGTACGCGCGATGGTGGAGGATGACAATTTTGCGCAGACGTGGTATGTGTTCTGGGTACTGCCGCTGGTGTTCATCCTGCTGAACCTTTTTATAACCCCGCGCTACCAGATAACGCTCCGGACAGGGCGGGTCTTGCAGGTCTACATCGTTATGAGCATCGCGCTTTTGTTTCTGATGTTCATGTTCAATGCGATCTTTCTGCTGATGGCAAACAGCCTTAACCGGAATGCAAGGTTGCAGCAGGAAAATCAGTTTCTTTCCATGCAGCAGCAGCGCTATGAAAGCCTGAAAGCCGCCATTGAAGAAGCCCGGCAGGCGCGGCACGATATGCGCCACCAGCTGAATCAGATCTCCGCACTGGCCGAGGCAGGAGATCTGGATAACCTGAAGGCTTACCTTGCAAAAACGGTCTCCCGGATCCCGGATCTGGATATGAATTTCTGCGAAAACCGTGCAGCGGACAGTGTTGTCGGCTATTATTGTGCCCTTGCAAAGCGTGAGGGTGTTCCCTTTTGTGCCAAACTCGACTTACCACAGGTGCTTCCTGTGGACGAGATCGATCTGTGTCTGGTGCTGTCTAATCTTCTGGAAAATGCATTTGAAGCCAGCCTTCGCACTGCACCCGCCCGGCGGAAGATCGAGATCACCGCGTATGTCCATGCCGAGCGGCTTCTTCTGGTCGAAGTGGAAAACGCATTTGACGGCGCAGTTCACGAAAAAAGCGGGGTGTTCCGCTCTTCCAAGCGAAGGGAAAACGGGATCGGCATCCAGTCTGTCCGCCATATTGCAGAAAAGACCGGCGGGGCAAGCACGTTTACCTATCAGAACGGCATTTTCTCAGCCAAAGTTATGCTCTGCGGATAAGGAGCCTTTTGCTTTGGCGGGGCTTTTTATGCCCGATTTTTTACAAAAAATTCACGCTGGCAGGGTTGCCGCCGCATACCGGATGTGCTATGATGAAGTGCAAAATTTGAAGCGGAGCGATGGATTTTGATTTGTCAAGCTCGCGGAATCAGGAGGAACTACCCATGCAGAAGAATTATGTACAGGAAATTCTGAGCATCATTCACAGCGGTCTGCCCAAGGCGGAACTGGCTGAAAAACTGTCTGATTACCATGAAAAAGATCTGGCGGATGCGTTGGAGGCGCTGACTCCCGCTGAACGCCAGTCGCTCTATTCCATTCTGGGTGTGGATACCGTTGCCGAGATCTTTACCTATCTGGACGATGCCGAGCCGTACCTGAAGGAGCTGCCCAGCCACGAGGCCGCCAAGGTCATTTCCAACATGGACTCGGACGATGCGGTGGACGCACTGGAGGATCTTGACGATACCGATAAAAACGAGATCGTCAACAAGCTGGACAAGGACTCGGTGGAAGATGTGAAGATGCTGCTCTCCTATGACGAGGATGAGATCGGCAGCAGGATGACCACCAACTACATCTCCATCAAAAACGATATGACCATCCGGCAGGCGATGAGCGAGCTGGTAAAACAGGCCGGAGAAAACGACAACATCTCCACCCTGTATGTGGTGGATAAAAACGAGCACTTCTACGGCGCCATCGACCTGAAAGACCTCATCATTGCCCGGGCAGAGGAAAGCTTGGAAAGCCTGATCGTCCGCTCCTATCCCTATGTCACCGACCGGGAGCAGATCAGCGATTGTATCGACCGTATCGTGGACTACGCGGAGCGCAGCCTGCCGGTGCTGAACGATGCCGGTACGCTGGTGGGCATCATCACCTCGTCCGATGTGGTCGAGCTGGTCGATGATGAGATGGGCGATGATTACGCAAAGCTGGGCGGTCTGACCGGCGAGGAGGATCTGAACGAAAACGTATTTGAAAGCGTGAAAAAGCGTCTCCCGTGGCTGATCGCGCTGCTGTTCCTCGGGATGCTGGTCTCCTCGGTCGTCGGCGCGTTTGAATCGGTGGTAGCGGTGCTGCCGGTGGTCATCTGCTTCCAGTCCATGGTGCTGGATATGGCCGGTAACGTCGGTACCCAGTCGCTGGCGGTGACCATCCGTGTGCTGGTGGACGAAAATCTGACCCTTTCCAAAAAATTGCAGCTGCTCTGGAAAGAGACCCGCGTGGGGCTTTTGAACGGCGCCATTCTGGCCGTGATGGCCTTGGGCTTTCTGGGCTGCTACATCCACTTTTTCAAGGGCTATGTCTGGACCTCGGCCTTTTTGCTGTCCGGCTGCGTCGGGCTGTCGCTGATCGTGTCCATGGTCATTTCCAGTCTGGTGGGCACGCTGATCCCGATGCTGTTCCACAAGATCCATATCGACCCGGCGGTTGCTTCCGGCCCGCTGATCACCACGATCAACGATCTGGTGGCCGTTGTGGTCTACTATGGCCTTGCCATGGTCGTGCTGATCGATCTGTTCCACCTTGCATAACGGGTGCATCAAAAAGGGCGATCCCTCCGGGGAACGCCCTTTTTTGTTGTGCAAACTTTTGCTAACAATGTTAATATGTCCTAACATCGTCAGAAAATATTGAAAACGCCCGAAAGCATGCTAAAATATAAAGATAAAGAGCCCGCCCCGCTCCGGGCGCGGGTACACAGATGGGAAATACAGAAACGAGGGGTAAATATGTTTGATACAAAAAAGCTTGCACTGTTTTTGGGCGGTGTGGTGTTCGGCTCTGCCGGTTTCAAGGTGCTGTCCAGCAAGGACGCCAAAAAGGTCTACACCCAGACCACTGCTGCGGTGCTGCGGATGAAGGACTGCACCATGCAGACCGTGAATAAGGTGCAGGAGGAGGCCGGTGACATCCTTGCCGATGCAAAGGCCATCAACGAGAGCCGCGCCGCCGAGGCTGCACAGGAGGTCATCGAGGATACGGCTGAAGAAGAGCAGCCCGCAGAGCAGACTGCACAGTGATATAGCGCAGCGGAGCCGCCCTTGGGCGGCTCTTTTTTACACAGAGGGGTAAGAAGAACAATGAAATGTACGATCTTACATGAAGGTAAGGGACGGATGCGGGTGCACGTCTGCGCTGTGCGCATGACCCTGCACCGGGCAGATGTGCTGGAGGCCTACCTGAACGGGCAGGACAACATCCAGAAAGCCACCGTCTACGAGCGCACCGGAGATGTGGTGCTGACCTACCGGGGCAGCCGGAAGGACGCCGCCGCCCTGCTGGCGGCCTACCGCTTTGACAACGAAGAATTGGAGGCGCTGGTCACCTCCCACGACAGCCGGAAGATCAATCAGGAATATCAGGAGAAGATGGTCAGCCTTGTGACGGGCCGGGTGTTCCGCAAGGTGTTCCTGCCTGCGCCCATCGCGGCGGCGTATACGGTGTGGCGCTCCATCGCCTTTGTCTGGAAGGGCATCCGCTGCCTGCTGCACCGCAAGCTGGAAGTAGAGGTGCTGGATGCGCTCAGCATCACAGCCTCCCTCCTGCGGGGCGATTACAGCACCGCAGGCTCGGTGATGTTCCTGCTGACGGTGGGCAGCCTGCTGGAGGAGTGGACGCGGAAAAAGAGCTTGGATGACCTTGCCCGCAGCATGGCGCTGAACGTGGATAAGGTCTGGGTGCGCACCCCGCAGGGCGAGGTGCTGGTGCCGTTGACCCGCGTCCACGCCGGAGATGAGGTAGTGGTGCGCTCCGGCAATATGATCCCGTTGGACGGCATGGTGCTGGAGGGCGAAGCCATGGTGAACCAAGCCGCCCTGACCGGCGAGTCCATGCCGGTGCGCAAGACCACCGGCGCTACCGTCTACGCCGGAACGGTGGTGGAAGAGGGCGAGTGCGTTCTTGTGGCCAAGGCAGAGGGCGGCGCCAACCGCTACGATAAGATCGTGGCCATGATCGAGGAATCGGAAAAGCTCAAGTCCGGCACCGAGAACCGGGCTTTGCTGCTGGCCGACCGTCTGGTGCCGTGGTGCCTTGCCGGTACGGTGGCTACCTACGCCTTTACCCGCAACGTCACCCGCGCCATCTCCATTTTGATGGTGGATTTCTCCTGTGCGCTGAAGCTTTCCATGCCGCTGGCGGTGCTCTCTGCCATGCGGGAGTGTGGGGAATACCACATCACCGTAAAGGGCGGCAAGTATCTGGAAGCGCTGGCAAAGGCGGACACCATCGTGTTCGATAAGACCGGCACCCTCACCCACGCCACCCCGCAGGTGGTGCAGGTGGTGCCTTTCTCCGGCTGCGGGGAGCAGGAGGTATTGCAGCTTGCCGCCTGTCTGGAAGAGCATTTCCCCCATTCCATGGCAAACGCTGTCGTCCGCGCCGCCAAGGAGCGGGGCATCTCCCACGAGGAGATGCACTCCGAGGTGGAGTATATCGTGGCGCACGGCATTGCCAGCCGGGTGGGCGGCACGCGGGTGGTCATTGGCAGCGCCCACTTCATTTTTGAGGACGAGGGCTGCACCATCCCGGCAGGGGAACAGGCAAAGTTCGATGCGCTGGACCCCCAGTATTCCCACCTGTATCTGGCCGCATCCGGGGTGCTGGCGGGGGTCATCTGCATCGCAGACCCTCTGCGCCCGGAGGCGGCACAGGTGCTGCATAAGCTTCGGAGACTGGGCATCACCCAGACCGTCATGATGACCGGCGACAGTGACCGCACCGCCCGCGCCATTGCGGCGCAGGTGGGGGTGGACCGCTGCTTTGCAGAGGTGCTGCCGGAGGATAAAGCTGCCTTTGTCCGTGACGCCAAAGCCGAAGGACATACGGTGGTGATGATCGGCGACGGCATCAATGATTCTCCTGCCTTGTCGGCGGCAGATATCGGCATCGCCATCCATTCCGGAGCCGCCATCGCCCGGGAGATCGCAGATGTGACCATCCGCGCCGACAGTCTGGAAGAGCTGGTGACCCTGAAAGCCATTGCCAACGCCCTGCAAAAGCGGGTGGGCAGCAATTACCGCTTTGTCCTCAGCTTCAACTCTGCGCTCATCCTTCTGGGTGCTCTGGGCATCCTGCCCCCGGCTACCAGCGCGATGCTGCATAACCTTTCCACCCTTGGCATCAGTCTGCGCAGCATGACAGACCTGCTGGAGCAGAAGCCTTTACCGTGAAAATGGAACGCCGGAGCGTCCGCAGACGCTCCGGCGTTCCGAAATTATAAATAGCTTTTCCGCTGAAAATGCCCAGAGCATAGCGGAGGGCATTCAAAATCGTCTTAGCCAAAAGGGAGGCGCTGCACGATATTGTGCGGCGGCCTCCCTTTTCTGTTTCAGATAAACCGGCAGAAGCCCAGCCAGCAGCCCAGCAGGAAGAAGAGCAGCGCCTTGCCCAGTACCGGCAGCCACGGGTGCTGGCAAAGAGCCAAATCCCACCGGTGGATGTTCTGCTTGGGGCAGGTGCCCACGCAGGCTTCACAGGCGATGCACTCCCCGCTGCGCAGGCTGCTTCCCTCCAGCTTCAGGCACACCGGGCACTGCTGCTTGCAGGCATTGCAGCCCGGGATGCAGCCCTCGCTCTGCCGGTGCAGCCGTGCAAAGGGCAGCACCGGCAGCAGGGCGAACACCGCACCCATGGGGCAGAGGAACTGACAAAAGAACCGGGGCTGCACTGCCATGCCCAGCAAAATGAGCACAAGCAGCGCGATGCCTACGCCGAAGCCCTCCGGCGGCAGACGCAGTGCCGTCAGGCGGGAAAACACCTCCCACGGGCTTGCGCCGGTCAGCAGCTTTTCCTGCCGGGTCACATACAGCGCCACCAGTCCTGCCAGCAGCAGATATTTGACCTTCTGTCCCCAAAGCACCGCCCGCTCCGGCAGACGGAGCGGCTTTTTGCGGTGGAACAGCTTTTTCTGGACAAGCCCGGACAGCGCCCAGACGGCATCGCCCAAGCTGCCAAAGGCGCAGGCGTACCCGCAGAAAAACCGGTCGAACAGCAACGTGAAGCCGCACAGCCCCAGCAGGGAAAGCGTGAAGCTGTCCGCCGAGAGCACCTCGCCTGCACCGATGTGCAGGAAGAGCTGCTTTACCCCGGAAAACCCGGCCACGAATGCGCCCGGCATGGACACAAAGAAGAACAGCTGCACCCCGGCGCGCAGCCATGTACGGCGCTTTTTGTCCCGCTGACGCTGCTGCGCCGCCGTCAAAGGCTTTGCTTGTGCTTTTTCCATCATCCTGCCGCCTTTCCCAGTGCGTCCTCTACTGCACCGATAAGACCTTCTGCCGTAAGGGTAGCGCCGGAAACGGTATCCACCTCGGCAGACTGCACTGCCAGCATCTCGTCCAGCAAAGGCAGCGCCTGTTTATAGTAGGGCTTATCCTCACCGGAAGCGTCCAGCACCGCAATATCGGTCATTTTTCCGCTTTGGATGGTTACCGACACCCGGATGACATCGCCAAAACCAAAGGCGCTGCCCTCATAGGTGCCGTCCCGGTAGCCGCTCTGGCTCTGCTCTGCCTGTGCTGCGCTCTGCGCCTGCAAAACGGAAGCGTTGTAGGCTTCCACCTCGGCAATTTCCTGCTTGCGCTGGCTTACCGCCGCAGCCCGGACCAGCGCCACCTGCTGGTATTGCCACAGAATCCCCAAAATCAGCAGCAGATTCACCGCCCGGAGGAGAAAATTCTTGTATTTCATTCCGCTGCTCCTTCCGTTTCAGGTTCGGTTTCGGTCTCTTCGGGCGGCAACGCCGCCTCGGATGTCGGCAGTGCCTCCGCAGAAGATGCCGGTTCCGGTTCAGAATCGTCCGGTGTTTCTGCCGGGAAAAGCTGCTGCCACACTTCCTTGAACCACGCGGAAACAGCGCTCTTTTCCTCCGGCTGCACCACCTCCACGGTGGGTGCAGTGACCGGCGTTTCCTCGGGTTCTGCCGCTTCGGACGGCGCGGCTTCTTCTACCACTTCTTCCGAGGCTGCCTGCTCCGGGGCGGCTTCCTCCGCCGGGGCAATCGCTGCCTTTGCCAATGCCAGCTTGACGGCGTTCAGGATGCCGGTGGAGGAATAGGTGGCACCGGAAACGGCATCCACGTTGGGGCTTTGCCCCTCCAGAATGGCGGGGATGACCCGCTTTGCCCGGGAAAGATATTCCCCCTCGTCCTCGGCGCTCAGAACAGTGATATCGGTGATCTTATCCTCTGCCACCGTGACCTGCACTGTAATTTTGCCCTCAAAGCCTATGGCTTCGGCGGTGTAGATGCCGTCAAGGTAGGTGGAGGGTGCTGTAAATTCCTCCACCACCAGCGGTGCGGCAGGCTTCGGCTGCGGCGGCAGGGGATTATTCACCACCTCGCCGGTCAGGGCGTTCTGCACCGCGCCCAGAATGCCCCGGCTGGTGTAGGTGGCTTCGGAAACGGCGTCCACCTCCCAGCTCTGGGCATCCACCACGGTGGTCAGAAGCCGCTTGGCGCGCCGCAGAAACTGCTTTGTCTCGTGGGAAGCGTCCAGGACCTCCACCTCCGTGATGCTGCCGTTTTCCATGGTCACCTGCACCCGGACGGCACCGCCGTAGCCCCGGGAAGAGCCGACGTAAACGCCATCGGCATAGGGCAGCTTGGGCAGGGCTTCTTCCTCCGCTTCAACGGAAGCGGCTTCCACCTGCTGCTCCACCACGGCTGTCAGTTTTTCCGGCACGGCAGCCAGCACTGGCACGGTGCGGGGCAGGGCAAACAGCACGGCTGCCGCTGCCGCCACCGCTGGGAGCAGCTGCACCAGTGGCAGCAATGTGTTGCATCGTTTTTTGTTCATTCCAACTCCTCCTGACACGGAAAAGCAAGGCCGCCTGCATAAAGCGACCTTGCTTTTTGGGTGTTCTGTTTTTTGCCGGATCAGGCAGCTTTCAGGTTCTGCACGGCATCGGTCAGGTGGGTCACCTGCTCCAGTGCAGCGGCCTTATACAGGGGCTCGCGGCTCAAAAGCTCCACGCTCTCGGCCAGCTCAGTCTCCAGATTAGCATAGCTGTCGGCGGTGTAAGCGGCCTTTGCCTTGCTCTGTGCTTCGGCGACCACAGCCTGCAGGGCGGCGCGGTCGGCATCGCTTGCCAGCTCGTGCTTGGCAAGGTTCTCGGCAGTGGTCTGGAACTTGACCACCGTATCGGCGTAGCCCAGTGCGCGGATGGTGATGGTCCAGTAGCCGGTGCCGTCAGTGCCCTCTGGCAGCTGGCAGCGGGCGGAATCGCTCAGACCCAGCTGGATGCCCATGGACTTGTGCATCCAGTTGTCGGCTGCAAACTTGGTGCCGTAGGAGGCCTTGGCGTGGGTGTAGGTGCTGTCGTTGCCGTAGTAGGTCCACACCACAGACTGCATCCGGGAGCCCAGCTCGCCGTAGTTGCCGTTCAGGTCCACACGGATGAACTCGCCAAAGCTGCCCACGTCGCTGCCGCTGCGCAGGTTCACGGTAAGGCCCTCAGCAGCCTTCTGGGCGGCTTCTGCCACGCCGGAGCCGGTGCCGGTGTGTGCGGCAGAGAAGGTGTAGCCGTCGCCGCTCTTGGTTGCGTACTTCAGGCCGTTGGTGTTTTTATCCACCGCAGCGGTCAGGGCATAGGCGGTCAGGTTCTTTTCAGAGTAGCCGCCCACCAGCTGACCGCCGTTTTCCACCACGGTGTACTTGGAGCAGAAATCTGCAAGGTCGCTGGTAGCTACGCGCACCGGCACATACTTGGTGCCCAGCACCTCGTAGTGGTCCATCTGCACGGTGGAGCCGTCGGCCTTGGTAATGGTGCCGCGGTTCCAGCCCACGGTGGTGCCATCGGCCAGATGGATGGTCTTGCCATCGTCCGACCAGTGAGAAACGGTGTAGGTGCTGCCGTCCTTGGCGTAGATGACTGCAGTGCTCTGGAAGCTGCCGCGGTGCAGACCGTGGTTGACGGTAGCGCGGGAAACCGCGTCAAACGCGCCAAGGTCCTGCTCCTCGTGGCTGTCCAGCTGCGCAGAGGCGGCAGTGCTGCCGGCGGCGTAGACCTTCTCGTTTGCCCAATACTCGTCCCAAGTCAGGGCAGCATAAAGATAGGTGTACTTCTTGCCCAGCAGAAAATCGAAAAAGCTGTTTTCCTCCTCGGCAGGGGCTGCTGCAAAGGCGGTAGCGGTCAGCAGGCTGAACGCCATAGCCGCCGACAGCAGCAGGGAAAGAAATTTCTTTGTTCTCATGAAAAATACTCCTTTCATCACAATGACAGAAAAGCACTGCCATATAGTTAGCTGAACCTAACATTGCGCGCAAAGAAAAACCTGCGGGGTAAAGCCCCTCAGATGGTTAGGGTAAGCTAATTGACGGAAATTAAGATAACACGCATACAAAGGAATGTCAAGAAAAAGCAGGGATGTTTATTCAAACAAACTTTTTGGGGGCAGGACAGGGAAAAGCAGTTGCGGCACGTCATCTTGTAGAGCAGTGCTTTTGCGGCTTGTACTCTGCCCCCTGCGGGCAAAAGAAAAAGCGACGACCCGTGCAGGTGGGTCATCGCTTTTCTCGTCCCTTGCGGGACAGGCAGGGTAAATGATAAGAAGGTAAATGAAGAAAATAGCAAGGTAAAAACAAAGGCGTATACGGAGCCGAAGTTGCCGCTCCAAAGTGAAGATGTATCCAAGTTTCGCTTTTGTTGGATACAACATACCACTTTGGAACAGAAATTGCAAGAGGTTTTTTAAAATTTCTCCCCAAAAATACGCGGGAAATCGCATTTTTGTAGAAACGCACAAATTTTACGGAAAGTTCCCGGCAAACTGACGAACAAGCATAAAAACGGAAAGCCTGCCGGAAAACCGTGCAGGATACCTTTATAAAACCGGCGGACAATGGGAGATGGGTTTGGAAAGCGGATTTTCGCGGGATGTAGCCTGCACCGCTTTACAAGCAGCCGGTGGTGTGTTAAGATGGACACATCTGCTGCAACCGGAAGAATGCACGCGCCGGACAGCGGCGGCGTACCGGAAAAGTGTCCGGCGCCGGGAGGGGAGAAACGGATGACAAAGCTACTGCATGGCAATGAAAAAAGCAGCCTGACCGGCGGGCGGGAGCCGCTGTTCAGCCAGAAGGAACTGCTGGTACTGGCCATTCCGCTGCTGGTGGAGCAGCTGCTGGAAGTGACGGTGGGTATGGCCGACACCATGATGGTGTCCCGCTGCGGCGAGGCAGCTATTTCCGGCGTCAGTCTGGTGGATATGATCAATAACCTTATCATCGTGCTGTTTGCGGCGCTGGCTACCGGCGGCGCGGTGGTGGTAAGCCAGTATCTGGGCGCAAAAGAGCGCGGGAATGCCGACAAAAGTGCCGGTCAGCTGCTGCTGCTCAGCGGCTTGTCCGGTGTGGTGATCGGCGCGGTATGCTTTGTGCTGGCCCGCCCTATGATCCGGCTGTTCTACGGCTCTATTGATACCGATGTGCTGGACGCGGGCGTGAAGTATTTGCAGATCATCGCCCTCAGCTACCCGTTTCTGGCGCTGTACAACGGCGGTGCGGCACTGTTCCGCAGCATTGGCAATTCTAAAATCTCCATGCAGATCAGCTTTCTGATGAACATTATCAACATCGTGGGCAACGCGGTGTGCATCTTCGGCTTCAAAATGGGGGTGGACGGTGTTGCGTGGCCAAGTGTGGTGTCCCGCGTGGTGGCTGCGGCGCTGATCCTGCGCAAATGCTACCGGGAGGATGCGGTGCTTACCGTGCCCAAGACCCTGCGGCTGGACGGCGGCATGGCAAAGCGCATTCTGGGTATCGGTATCCCCTCGGCCTTTGAAAACAGCCTGTTCGAGGCCGGACGCATTCTGGTGGTGAGCATGATCTCCACCTTCGGCACAGTGCAGATCGCAGCAAACGCCGTGGCAAACAATCTGGACGGCATGGGCGTGATCCCCGGCAAGGCACTGAGCCTTGCTATGATCACGGTGGTGGGCCGCTGCATCGGTGCGCGGGACGACGAGCAGGCTGTTTATTATACCCGCAAGCTGACGGTGTGGTCTTACATCGCAATGGGTCTTTCCAACGGTGCCATCCTGCTGTTTTTGCACAAGCTCATCGGCATCTACGCGCTGTCCGGTGAGACGATGGTGCTTTCTGAGCTGCTGGTACGTATCCATGCAGGCTTTGCCATCCTGCTGTGGACCCTGTCCTTCGTGCTGCCCAACGCCCTGCGTGCAGCCAACGATGTGAAGTTCACCATGATCGTGTCCATCCTGAGCATGGCGGTGTGGCGGCTGGGCTTCAGCTACCTGCTGTGCGTGCGCATGGGCTGGGGCGCTGTGGGCGTGTGGATCGCAATGATCATTGACTGGGTTTGCCGCGTGACATGCTTTGTGCTCCGCTTCCGCAGCGGTGTATGGAAAACCAAATATCAGGCATAACATAAAGAGGAGTATACCTATGAAACTGATCAGCTGGAACGTCAACGGCCTGCGCGCCTGCCTGACCCATGGCTTTGCCGAGAGCTTTGCGGCTCTGGATGCCGATATCTTTTCGGTGCAGGAGACCAAGATGCAGCCCGGTCAGGCGGATTTTGCGCCGGATGGCTACACCGAGTATACCTATTCTGCCGAGAAGAAGGGCTACTCCGGCACGGCCTGCTGGTGCCGTGAGCAGCCGCTGGCCGTGACCACCGGCATCGGCATTGAGCAGCACGACCACGAGGGCCGTGTGCTCACGCTGGAATACCCGGAGTTCTGGCTGGTGAACTGCTATACCCCCAACAGTCAGGACGGGCTGAAGCGTCTGGACTACCGCATGGAGTGGGAGGATGCCTTCCGTGCCTACCTGCTGGCACTGGACGCAAAAAAGCCGGTGATCCTGTGCGGCGATCTGAATGTTGCCCATAGGGAGATCGACATCAAGAACGACAAGACCAACCACATGAGCGCAGGCTTTACCGATCAGGAGCGCGGCAAAATGACCGAACTGCTGGACGCAGGCTTTGCCGACAGCTTCCGCGTGCTGCACCCGGACGAGGTGAAGTACAGCTGGTGGAGCTACCGCTTCCACGCCCGCGAGAAGAATGCGGGCTGGCGCATCGATTACTTCATCGTGTCCCGCCGCATTGCCGATAAGATCCGCGCGGCGGAGATCCACAACGAGATCTTCGGCTCAGACCACTGCCCGGTGGAGCTGGACATTGACCTGTAACCTGTAAAAAAATGCCTGCTCTCCCGGAAAGAGCAGGAAAAAGGAGACTCTATGCTCAAAAGCTATCTGCTGGTATTTTTTGTTTCCATGGTGCCGCTCATTGAACTGCGCGGAGCCATCCCCATCGGGCTTGGCATGGGCCTGCCCATCCTGCCCACCTATCTGGTGTGCGTGGTGGGCAACATGATCCCGGTGCCGTTCATCTATCTGTTTGCACGCAAATTCCTGATCTGGGGCTACCACAAGCCCCTTATCGGGCCCATCTGCAAGTTCTGCATCGTCAAGGGCGAAAAAGGCGGCCGCGCACTGGAAGCCAAGGCGGGCCGCGGCCTTGTGGTGGCGCTGCTGCTGTTCGTGGGTATCCCGCTGCCGGGCACCGGCGCGTGGACCGGGACGCTGGCGGGCTCGATCCTGGATATGAAGTTCAAGGACGTGGTCAAGGCCTGCATGGGCGGCGTGCTGCTGGCGGGCATCATCATGGGTCTGGCCAGCGCGGGCCTGCTGGGTGCGCTGAGCACCCTGTTCTCGGTGGGCTGAGAAAAAAAGACTGTGTTCCGGCAAAGAACAACAATTGACAATGGCATTTTGCCGCCGAGTATGCTAAAATAAAAAAGTGTTTTGAAACCGGCGGCGAAAAGCTGCCGGACAGAAAGGAACGATAAGATCATGGATCAGGCACTGAATCAGAAAATCGACGCATATATTGCGCAAAACAAGGAACAGCTGCTGAAGGATATCGCCGCTCTGGTGGCAGTCAACAGCGTAGAGGGCACCCCGGAAGAGGGTGCACCCTTCGGAGCAGGCCCCCGTGCAGCGCTGGACAAGACGCTGGAGCTGGCTGCGGGCATGGGCTTTGCCACCCGCAACTGCGAAAACTACATCGGCTATGCAGAGCTGGCCGGCAAGGACCCTGAAAAGTATCTGGCGACCATCTGCCATGTGGACGTGGTGCCCGTGGGCAACGGCTGGACGGCCGACCCCTTCACCATGCGCATTCAGGACGGCTGGCTGCTGGGCCGCGGCGTTGCCGACGACAAAGGCCCCATGGTGGCTACCCTGTATGCCCTGAAGTTCCTCAAGGAGCAGGGCTATGAGCTGCGCTACCCCATCCGCGCACTGGCAGGCACCAACGAGGAGACCCACATGCAGGATGTGGACTACTACCTCAAGAACTACCCGGCTCCCGCTTTCTGCTTTACCCCGGATGCCGAGTTCCCGGTGTGCAACGGCGAGAAGGGCCTGTTCGGTGCCAAGATCGTCAGCCCGGTGTGCAACGGCGTCATCATGGAGATCGAGGGCGGCGTGGCAAACAACGCCGTGCCCGACCGTGCAAGCGCGCTGGTCAGGACCGACATCTCCAAGCTGAAGAATGCCCCCAACATCACGCTGGAACCGGAAGGCGACGGCGTGCGCATCCGCGGCTGGGGCAAGTCCGGCCACGCAGCCATGCCGCAGGGCACCGTGAACGCCATTGGTCTGGTGGTGAACTACCTGCTGGACAACGGCCTGTGCAATGAGACCGAGCGCGCCTATCTGGAGGCCGTGCGCAAGCTGCACGCTTCTACTGCCGGTGAGGGTCTGGGCATCAACTGCGCCGACGGCCCCTTTGGCCCGCTGACCGTGATCGGCGGCCGCATCTACATGGAAGATGGCCGCATTTTCCAGACCATGGACAGCCGCTTCCCCACCTGCACCAACGGCAAAAAGATGACCGAGCAGATCCGTGCCGCACTGGGCGACGGCGCTGAGCTGCGCGATGTGACCGCTGCCGAGCCCTTCTATATTGAAGCAGACAGCCCCGCCATTCTGGCCTGCATCAACACCTACAACGAAGTGACCGGCGAGAACGCCAAGCCCTTCACCATGGGCGGCGGCACCTATGCCCGCCACTTCCCCTATGCGGTCAGCTTTGGCCCCGAGCATGTGGACCTGCCGCTGCCGGAATTTGGCGGCCCGATGCACGGTGCAAACGAAGCGGCACCCATCGACAAGCTGCTGGAAGCCGTGAAGATCTATATCATCGCGCTGCTGCGCCTTGAGGAAATCGACTTCTGATGCAGCCGATGAATGTGCTCGTCATCGACGGGCAGGGCGGGGGCCTTGGCAAACAGCTGGTGGCGGCCCTGAGCACGCAGTGTCCGGAGGCCCGGCTCACTGCGGTGGGCACCAACAGTCTGGCGGCAAACGCCATGCGCAAGGCCGGTGCCCCGCGTGCCGCCACCGGCGAGAACGCCGTGGTGGTGAACTGCCGCAGCGCGGATATCATCGTGGGGCCCATCGGCATCGTCGTTGCGGATGCACTGCTGGGCGAGATCACGCCCGCCATGGCCACAGCCGTGTGCCAGAGCCATGCGACGCGGGTGCTCATCCCGGTGAACCACTGCGAAAACTATATCGTGGGTGTGCCGGAGCAGCCCATCAGTGATCTGGTGGCCGCTGCGGTGCAGAAGGTGAAAGCTCTCTGCGCCGGGGAAGGCTGCGGAAAAAGGGTTTATTGAAAATGCCCTCCGCTTGCGCTCTGGGCATCTTCAGCGGAAGAATATTTTATAATAGAGCAACAGCGGACAGCCTGCGGGCTGTCCGCTGTTGCATTTTCACGGAAAGGGTCCAAGAGGGAAACTTGATCTGTCTGTGCTTGTTTCCTGCGGAAACAGCCGCACAGCCGGGAAACAGGCCACTTCTTCATTGTGCCCGCTCCAGTGAAAAGGCAAGTCGGAAAATCCCGCAGGATTTTCCGACTTGCTTCTAAAAAATATAAATTCCTTGAATAATGCCCAGAGCGGAAGCGGAGGGCATTCTGAATCGTTACGACTTCTGTCGTGCGGCGATCTGCGCTGCCGTGGGCGGGGTGTCGCCCTGCGCAGCGTTTTCCAGCGCGCCGAGGCGGCGGTCCAGATCGGTCAGGCGCTGGGCTACGATATCCGGCAGATCCTGCTGATCCAGATCGTCCGCCGGGTTCACGGCCTTGTTGTTGATGCGCACCACCTCGGCGGGCACGCCCACAGCGGTGCAGTTGGCGGGCAGATTGCGCAGCACCACGCTGCCTGCGCCGATGCGGGAGTTGTCCCCGATATACACCGGGCCAAGGACCTTGGTGCCTGCACCGATCAGCACGTTGTTGCCCAGAGTGGGGTGGCGCTTGCCGGTGTCCTTGCCGGTGCCGCCGAGCGTCACGCCCTGATATATCATAACATCGTCGCCGATAACGGCGGTCTCGCCGATAACGACGCCGGTACCGTGGTCGATAAAAAATCGTCTGCCTATGGTTGCGGCCGGGTGTATCTCTATCCCCGTTTTACGCGCCGCTCTCTGCGATATCCATCGGGCAAGGAAAAACAGCTTATGGCGGTAGCACCAATTGGCTTTGCGGTGCATTCTTATAGCTTTAAGACCCGGATAGAGGAAGAAGATTTCGAGCGCGCTTCTCGCGGCGGGGTCGCGCCGCTTGAAGGTGCTTATATCCTCTTTGAGCCTGTCAAACATAAATATCAACTCCTTGGGCTCGGATAAAATTGCTGCCGCGATGCGGCGTTGGTTGTTTGGAGTGCGTATGCGCTGTTAATAAGTCTGTGCATTTTCGCGGGCGGATGATATCCGCCCCTACAGCCGCTCAATATACAAATAACATACAAAAAGCCTCCGTTATCCCGAAAGACAACGGAGGCGCCTGAGCGCGGTTCCACTCCTGTTTATATCTCTGCGCGCCAATACGCGCACGGCCGATAACGGTGCCTTCCGCGCAGGGATACTTCGGTTCCCCCTGCGTGCTGACGGGTGCATTTCGCTTTCATACGGCAAGGAGCTTTCTCAGCTTCGGGCTCCCTCTCTTTTGCCGCTTGTATCCGGCTACTTCTCCCGGTAAACGCATTTCGTTTTTTGGTTTTCGTCAACAGATACGCATTGCATATCTACTAATTATTATATTGAAATCACTTGGAAAAGTCAATGATTTTTTTGCTGTCCACAAAATATGTGACGCCCGAAACCACGGTCAAAACGGCGGTTATCCAAAGCATCATATTCGACCCTCTCGCGAGCGTGAACCAGCCGGTATTGGTGAAAACATTGAACGAAGCATCAAGCTCGGCAAGGAGCATGATGATTATCGTGAACACCATCTGGCTGACGGTCTTTGCCTTGCCCCAATAGTTGGCGGGGATGACAACGCCCTGCGCCGAGGCGATAAGGCGGACGCCTGCGACGGCGAACTCGCGGGTGAGGACTATCATAATTATCCAGATGCTGCACCAGCCCTCGCGCATGAACGCAAGCAGGGCGGCGGTGGTAAGCATTTTATCGGCGAGCGGATCGAGGAGCTTGCCGAACACGGTTATGATATTACGCTTTCTCGCAATTTTGCCGTCAAGCAGATCGGTAATCGACGCTATGGAGAAAACTGCGAGCGCGGCTAAGTAATGATAAGGAAACTCAATAAGCATAAGCGCGAGATAGACGGGCGCGAGAAACATTCTGATGACCGTAAGTTTGTTGGGCAGATTCAGCTTCTGCATTTCTATTCCCCTTTCCCGGGTTGTTATACTGTTCTTCCGAGCAGATCATATTCGTTCGTGCCGAGTATCTCGACATCGACGAAATCGCCTTCTTTTATGAAATCGGGCGAGGTGAAGATTATCTTGCCGTCGATATCGGGCGCGTCCATATAGGAGCGACCCGAATAGCTGTCGGTATAATCGTCGTAGCTCTCGGTGAGCACACGCAGGGTTTTGCCGATCATTTCGTTGTTCTTTTCGCTCATTATTTCATACTGATCCTGCATGATGACCTCGGCGCGGCGGGCTTTCACATCGTCGTCAACCTGATTTTCCATCTTCGCGGCGGGAGTGCCCTCCTGCGGGGAATATTCGAAGCAGCCGAGGCGCTCGAACTCCTGCTCGTTGACAAACTCCGCCAAGGTCTCGAACTCGCCGTCGCCCTCGCCGGGGAAACCGACGATGAACGTAGTGCGGATAACGATATCCGGCATACGCTCGCGCAGCTTTCTTATGACCTCGCGGGTCTCCTCCGCGCTGCTGTGGCGGTTCATGGCCTTGAGTATGCTGTCGTCCGCGTGCTGGAGCGGCAGGTCTATATAGTGAAGCACCTTGGGCTGAGAGGCCATGGTGTCTATAAGCTCGTCGGTTATCTTATCGGGATAGCAATAGAGCAGGCGTATCCACTCTATGCCGTCGATTTCGCAGAGCAGATTCAGCAGATGGGCGAGTCTGTATTCGCCGTAGAGATCAATGCCGTAGGACGAGACATCCTGCGCTATGAGCACAAGCTCCTTGACGCCCTGCTCGGCGAGAGTTTTCGCCTCCTCGACTATGCTCTCCTCGCCGCGGCTGCGAAAGGCTCCGCGGATAGACGGGATAGCGCAGTAGGTGCAGCAGTTTGAGCAGCCCTCGGCTATCTTGAGATATGCCCAATAGTCGGGGGTGGTGAGCACACGCTCGCCGCACATGGGAAGCTCCTTTTTGTCGGGGAACACGTTGACCTGCTTGCCGTCGAGAACCTCGTCGACTATCTTGGCGATATCGCCGTTTGCGCCGATGCCTACGACGGCGTCGACCTCGGGAATCTCCTTTAATATTTCCTCGCGGTAGCGCTCGGCGAGGCAGCCCGTGACTATGACGGCGCGCACAAGTCCGTCCTGCTTGAGGCCGACCATTTCGAGAACGGTGTCTATCGCCTCCTGCTTGGCGGAATCTATAAACGCGCAGGTGTTGACTATAACTACGTCAAGGTGCTCGAAATTGTCCGCGTTTTCAAATCCGGCGTCCTGAAGCTTTGCAAGCATCAGCTCGCCGTCAACCTGGTTTTTCGGGCAGCCGAGAGAAACGAATAAAACTCTTCTTTTTTTCATCAAACAGCTCTTCCTTTCGCTTGATAAAGAGAATTATACACTATTTCTTCCTTTTTTTATCTTCTAACAGGAAAATTGGTCGTCCGTATCTTCATATTCCTCGTCCGCCTGCCGCATGGCCGAGCGGATATCGGAATAGCCGTAGCCGAGTCGGGTCAGGGCGTTGAAGGTGCGCCGTCTCCCCTTTTCGTCGGAAAAACGGCCCGCGAATTTAGTTTCGAGCAGCTTTTTTATCCGCTCTGCATCGTCGCCGTCAAGCTCCTCGGTGCATTCGCAGGCGGTCTCGCGCGATATTCCGCGCTGACGCAGCTCCTGTTCTATGCGCTTTTTGCCCATGCCGCGCCGCTCATAGAGCTCCTGCGCCAAGGTGTGGGCGTAGCGCTCGTCATCGACATAGCCCAGCTCCTCCATACGTTCGACCGCCTCGCGCGCAAACTCCGCGCCCGAGCGCCGAGCTACCTTGCGCTCAAGCTCCTTTGAGGAGTGGTCGCGCCGCGAGAGTATATCTACCGCCGCGTTAAATGCACGGCAGGAGCCTGCCGCCTCGCAAAAGGCAGCAAACTCCGCATCGTCAAGTTCATCGCCGGAGCGTATATTCTGACCCGCCCAGAAATCCCGGGTCACGGTCAGGCGGTACTCCCCGTCGATGAGTATATGTATTTTTTCTCCTCTGCCCCGCTGTGCCGTTATCTTCATCAGTCGTCGTCATCTACAACGATGTCGAGCTTCGCCTTTGCGCCGGAACGACTCGTGGGCTTCTTGGGCTGCACGACGGCTGCCGGCTCTGCGGCGGGTGCGGGTCTGTCGGCGGGCTTCGCCGCTGTCTTGGCGGCGTTATTCTCCGCGTTGAGGCGCTCGCGCACCTTCGCTTCGACCTCCGCCAATAATTCGGGATTGTCGCTGAGATAGCTCTTGACGTTATCTCTGCCCTGGCCGAGGCGGTTGTCGTTATAAGAGAACCATGCGCCGCTCTTATGGATGATATCATATTTAACGGCGAGGTCGAGCACTTCGCCTACCTTGGATATGCCCTTGCCGTACATGATGTCGAACTCGGCCTCCTTGAAGGGCGGAGCGACCTTGTTCTTGACTATCTTCGCCCTTGTGCGCGAGCCAATAAACTCGTTGCCGGGGCCCTTGAGCTGCTCTATCTTGCGCACATCGATACGTATCGAGGCATAGAACTTCAGCGCGCGGCCGCCCGTCGTCACCTCGGGATTGCCGTATACAACGCCGACCTTTTCACGCAGCTGATTTATAAAAATTATAATGGTATTCGACTTCGCAATAGCGCCCGCAAGCTTTCTTAAAGCCTGCGACATAAGGCGCGCATGGAGACCGACATGGGAGTCGCCCATATCGCCCTCTATCTCCGAGCGCGGAACGAGAGCCGCAACAGAGTCGACAACTATAACGTCGATAGCGCCCGAACGGGTCAGCGCCTCGGTTATCTCGAGCGCCTGCTCGCCGTTATCCGGCTGAGAGACAAGGAGAGCATCGACATCAACGCCGAGATTCGCGGCGTATATGGGGTCAAGCGCGTGCTCGGCGTCAATGAACGCGGCCTCGCCGCCCATTCTCTGCGCCTCGGCGACAACATGGAGGGCAAGCGTTGTTTTGCCCGACGACTCGGGGCCGTATATCTCGATTATTCTGCCGCGCGGAAGTCCGCCGATGCCGGTGGCGGCGTCGAGAGTAACGGAGCCTGTCGATATAGCCTCGACATTCATCGCCGTATTCTGACCGAGTCTCATTATCGAGCCCTTGCCGTAATTTTTCTCTATCTGCGATATCGCGGTTTCAAGCGCTTTCTGTTTGTCTGCCATACTGTTCCGTCCTTTCGGAGTGCTGAATTTTTGTTCGCACAAATGTTCTGTTGATATTGTACATCATACCCCTGCAAAAAGCAAGGGTATTTTTAAAATTATTTTGATCTTGCAAGAAAAGCGATGTTTATGGCATGGTCGCCGACACGCTCGAAGTCGGTTATGGTGTTGAGATAGAGCATACCCGCTTCGGTGTTGCACTCGTTGCGGTTGAGGCGGAAGATGTGCGCATCCTGGCATTCGAGGGTCAGGTCATCGATATGCTCCTCGAGGTCGGAGAGTTCCTTTGCCTCGTCGTCGCTGAGCGACTGACGGTCAAAGGCCTCTATAGACCTGTCGAGCAGAGTTATGACGCTGCCGCAGAGCTGATTCAACTCGTCTCTTGCCGCATCGGAGAACGTGAGCCCGTCGCCTATATTGCGCTCCGCCGCTTCCGCGAGGTTAGTCGCATGGTCGCCGACGCGCTCGATATCGTTTATCGCGTGGAAAACGCGGGCGATATAGTCCGAGTCGCTGTCGGTTATGTCAAGGGCGTTGAGCTTGACGAGATACGAGGTTATATGGTGGTTGAGGTAGTTTATTACCTCCTCTTTTTCCATGACCTTGTCGAGATCCTTATCGCTGCGGTTTATCAGGGCGTAGGTGCTCGTCTCGAAATTATCGCGCGCGAGCTTCGCCATGCGGGCGACCTCCTTGCCGACC
>OGHD01000277.1_pt1 | contig 27011 bp, 7 predicted proteins | sample 1571341 | NCBI WGS metagenome assembly OGHD01 (sample SAMEA2582026, study PRJEB24529) | metagenome | biome: Human gut stool | place: China | collected 2011 | reverse complement strand
GTAAACGTCTGAATGAAGTTATTGAACTCCTCCAGCCAGCCTGGCAAAAAGAGCCTGAACTGAACCTGATGCAATTTTTGCAGAAGCTGGCGAAAGAGGCCGGCTATGATGGCGAACTGAGCGATCTTTCCGACGATATTCTGATCTATCACCTGAAGATGCGCGACTCTTCCAAAGATGCTGTCATCCCGGGTATTCAGAAGGATTATGAAGAGGACTTTAAAACCGCGCTGCTGCGCGCCCGCGGGGTAATAAAAGAGTAAAAGGTTGTAAGCGCTACCGCGTAAAGTGCAATGAGATGATATCCTGAACTATTCGTACGATTATCGGATGTCAGGATGCACGATAAGGCTTTTACTTTTCAGACGCTTCGCCCGGATACCATTATCGATGGGTTATACGATCTGGGTATGCGGGTGGACTCCGGTCTCACCCCGCTAAACAGCTATGAGAACCGCGTTTATCAGTTCCAGGACGAAGAGCGCCATCGCTATGTGGTAAAGTTCTATCGTCCTGAGCGCTGGTCCGCAGAACAGATCCTTGAAGAACACCAGTTTGCGCTTCAGCTTGTAGAAGATGAAGTGCCTGTTGCTGCGCCGCTCTTATTTAATGACAGCACGCTTCATCAGCATCAGGGATTCTACTTTGCCGTTTTCCCAAGCCTTGGCGGTCGTCAGTTCGAAGCGGATAACCTTGATCAGATGGAATGGGTTGGCCGCTATCTGGGGCGCCTGCACCAGACGGGCTGCAAACAGCGCTTTACTGCCCGCCCGGAAATTGGCGTGCAGGAGTACCTGCTGGAACCGCGTCAGGTGTTTGAGCAGGCGACGCTGATCCCCTCTGGCCTGAAGGCCGATTTCCTGAAGGCGACCGATAAACTCATTGCTGCCGTCATGGAGCAATGGCACGGCCGCGGGAACACGTTGCGCCTGCACGGTGACTGCCATGCCGGTAATATCCTCTGGCGCGACGGACCACTGTTTGTCGACTTAGACGATGCGCGTACCGGCCCGGCGATTCAGGATCTGTGGATGCTGCTCAACGGCGATAAGGCTGAACAGCGTATGCAGCTGGAGACTATTGTCGAGGCCTATGAGGAATTCAGCCCCTTTAACAGCGATGAAATCGCGCTGATTGAACCTTTACGCGCTATGCGACTGGTTTATTATCTGGCGTGGTTGCTCAGACGCTGGGACGATCCCGCTTTCCCGGTCAATTTCCCCTGGTTAACCGGGGAGGATTACTGGCGGGGGCAGACGTCGACTTTTCTTGAGCAGGTGAAGGTTCTACAGGAACCCCCGCTTCAGTTAACGCCAATGTATTAATGTGATATATCCAGGAGAGAGTAAATCATGAAAAAAGTTTGGCTGGCGCTGGCTGGTATGATTCTGGCTTTTAGTGCATCCGCTGCCCAGATCACCGACGGCAAGCAGTACATCACCCTTGATAAGCCGATTGCTGGCGAGCCGCAGGTGCTCGAGTTCTTTTCGTTCTACTGCCCGCACTGCTACCAGTTTGAAGAAGTGCTGCATGTCTCTGACAATGTGCGCCAGAAACTGCCGGAAGGCACTAAAATGACTAAATACCACGTTGAGTTCCTGGGTCCGCTGGGCAAGGATCTGACGCAGGCATGGGCGGTGGCCATCGCGCTGGGCGTTGAAGACAAAATTACTGCGCCGATGTTCGAAGCCGTGCAGAAAAACCAGACTGTGCAGAGTGTGGCTGACATTCGTAAAGTGTTTGTCGACGCTGGCGTGAAAGGGGAAGACTACGATGCCGCATGGAATAGCTTCGTGGTGAAATCTCTGGTCGCTCAGCAAGAGAAAGCGGCAGCCGATCTGCAGCTGCAGGGCGTACCGGCTATGTATGTTAATGGTAAATACCAGCTGAATCCGCAGGGGATGGACACCAGCAATATGGATGTCTTCGTCGCTCAGTATGCGGATACCGTGAAGCAACTGGTAGAGGATAAGGCTCTGCAGAAGAAGATTGATATTAAGAAATATGTAACTGCCGAGGTGGGTATGCCTACCTTGACGGATATCATGGCAGAGCTTGACAAGCCAGGTCTGGACCCTCGTGGTGAGGTAGAGAAGTTTGAGTTTGATGCGAGCATCAAGACCATCGACGATTTGCAGGTGGGCATGGTGGTGCCAGGCATCGTTACCAACATTACCAAGTTTGGTGCCTTTGTTGATATAGGCGTTCACAACGATGGTTTGGTTCATGTTTCTCAGATGTCCAACCGATACATCAAGGATCCGAGCGAAGTGGTAAAACTCCATGAGCATGTGATGGTTCGTGTGGCAGAGGTTGATTTGAAGCGCAAGCGCATCGCCTTGTCGATGAAAGGTGTGAAGTAATAGGAAGAAAGACTGGAAGTAACAGGAAGGAATATGGATAATCATCAGATTTCTGCCGATTGCATAGAGTCGGCGTATTGCTTCATTCACCAGAAACTTCGGGTGTTTGAGTACTCTACCAATCCTACGCAGCGTGATGATATAGAGTATGCCATCGCCCAGTATGTAGAGGGCATGAATCCGCAGCTCTATCTTCTTCTTTCGCAAGGCAGAACAGAATTCCTTCTAGACCATGTGAATTTCGAAAGAGATATGCGGGAGGCGCAGGAGAAGCTGGAGGGGATGATGTAATGCAGGGGTATAGTTTATAATTTATAGTTTATAGATTTATCCTATAAGAATATAAAAAGAGGCACGCTTCAAAAAAACGAAGCGTGCCTCTTTGCATTTTATCTTATTTCTACGATGTAGTTTTCATCGTTTTTTTATAAGAGATTATCTGATAATCTTTTTTCCCTTTTTCTTCGAGATATAGATGCCTGGCTTTGATGGCGTCTCTACCCGTTGTCCTGAGAGATTATAGTACTTGTCATCTTCCGAATCATTCTGGTAGGTGATAGGATTGTGGATGGCAGTATCCTCGCCCTTGGCAAAGACGAAGTGAATGTTTTGCTTGCCCAGTGCCAGATTATCCTGATTGCTGCTTGTTACCATTTCTTTTGGCAACCAGGCACGGTAAGCGGCTAGGGTGGAACCGGCATATTTGTAGAAGCCGATGCCCCAGGTGCTCTTGTATGACAAGACGTAACCCTTGTTGTTTTCTACCGGGATATCCGTTGAGGTTGGGTTACCTTTCAGGATGGTTGCATTACTACTTTCCATTGAAGTAGGATGGAAGGAATGCTTGCCTACTGGCCCGTAAACCACATATCCCTTGCCGGCATTGATGACCTCTACTGGCGTGAGCGTCATGATGAGATCCTTTATGAGGCTCGTCGAGTCACTCGTGCCATGAGCTGTAGCAGCATACGCCGTTACTTCCTCAGGAACCTTGGCATTGAATGGCAGGCAGATGGTAGACCAGCCATAGTCAACACCATTTTCTTTAAATTCTCCCACCTTTTTGATGTCCAGTTTATAAGGGTCTGTTATCACATATTGCATCTCCTTGGTGGCTGCTCCCAATCCGCCACGCTGGTTGGCTGCACGTATACAGTAGTAGCCATTGCCATAGTCGTTGAGATTGATCTGGTTCTCTATCGTATTCTCCTTGTAGATCCATTTGCCTGTTTCCTCATTCTTTTTGAAAAGGAAGTAGCAGAGTGCCTCAGGCATCGTTTCCCATTGCAGGAGGTTGTCGTTGATGGTGATTTTATCTTCCCACACGATATGGTTCTTCGGTTCAGCCTTTTCCTTTTCTACCTCTTCTTCGCTGCTTTTGTTTGATTGCAAGCCGGATTGGGCATCAATCTGTCGGCAGAGGATTTGAGGATCGAAGGCATCTGTGCCGCTCATCACATTGCGGATATTATAGCCGGTTGTATCAGTGAGGATACAGTCGTCGGAACTTGGGGCAGGAGTGCAGGCGGCAAGCGAACGGGTTTCCAATGGAATCGGATTACCATAGCCATCCATGCTCTTGAATTCATGGAATCGGAGCTTGAGACCGGCAGTCATCTTGGTCCAGCCATATTTGCGTGGCTGGGTATACATCTTGGTATTGATGAATGTACATGCCGGTGAATTGTTCCATGGGCGGGCAAGCGTCCAATTCTGGTCCTTGAACTTGAGGGGATCTTCATTTTCTACCTTGATATTGCAGTTGTTGAATACATATCCCCATTCCTGACCTACTTCGGTGCTAGGTGCAGTTATATTATTTCCTGTACGGTCGCGATGAATCAGGTTGCATCTTTCAAACCAGATGTCGCCGTTGCCGCAAATCCAGTCAACCACACCTGCCAGGTCGCAACCTTCGAAATAGCCACGATAGTTGTCATTTGAGTTATCGGAGTAATAAGTATCCTGCCAACTGAGGAGTGATACATTCTTCATCACCGTTCTGTTGCCTCGGTCGCAGAAGACGACTGCACGTCCGGCACCGCTGGCATCTTGTCCAGACATAGAGCCCCAATAGTCGAATTTGTTTTCCAGGGTGAGGTCTTGTACGTAGAAATCTTCAATCGTCTTACCTTCCAGTTTTGGCAGGTTGATGGTGGCTGTATATCCGATGCCTTCCACGATAGGATGGTTCCATATCCTTACCCCTTCCTTGCTTTGTCCGATCAGCGAGATATTTGACTTTACGATTTCCGTCATACCATTGTTCTGTCCGTTCATGTCGGTCTTTGGCTCACCCTTTTCATCTTTAGGTGCATCCTTTGGGTCGGTACTGCATGAAATGGTGGTGTTTCCTGTCAGCTGGTAGTCACCATCCGGAACAAAGATATAGTAACGCTGTCCGTCTGCCTTTGTATTGTTATAGCTCATTCCTTCCGCCTTTCCATTGGCAGCTCTGATGGCTTCGTCCATATCGCCGTAGCCTTCTGCACCAACGATGAAGTCGAACTTATGATATTCATAACTGTTTTCTACCTTGGTGATATTGAGCGTTATGGATATCGGTTTCTGGCAGGTCATGCCATAGATGTCCTTGAATATGCCATCTTCAGGCTTGAATTCTATCTTAATGGTTTCTCCGGCAGGCTGGTCCCAGTATTTGATTAACTGTTCCTTGCCGGCTTGGGTAGAACTTCCAGCTGCCTCCATCGTACGGTTGAACTTAAAACTGATGACACCGCTTTTGGCAACATTGTCCAGACTGATAGTGGTTTCGTTATATGTCTTTCCGTTGATGGTGATTGATTCGCACAAAGGATAATCCTTTGGCTTACCATCGAATTCGAATTTCACCGGATAAGTCTCCACGGTTACTCCGTTTTTGTTTTTCACCGTTACGACGCATTCCTTCGTGAGCACGGTTGCTTCTGTGGCTTCCACCGTTCCATCCAGTGTTGCCGTACCTGTGATGACAGGCATCTTTTCATCGTTTTCCCAAGGAGAGGCGTAGAAGGTGAGATATCCATTTTTGCCTATTTCTTCCTCTATTTGCTGTTTGTTTTCATATACTTTTCCATTGCAAGTTAAGGAGCTGATTTCTGTCTGTGTTCCTTCTTCTTGTGGAAGATAGGTTACGCTGAAACTCTTGCTGTAGGTTTTGTCTGCCAGGAATTCCACTTTCTGTTCCGACGTTTCACCTTTCCATTCTACTTCAGCCTGATTATTGGCAAGCATCTTTTCCTGTCCCGCAATCTTTACCTTCTTATTGCTTTCGGTAGTTTCCAATACCGCCTTGCAGTTAGGGGTAGCTGTAAATGCGATGACAGAACCTTTATTAATCTGTATTCGTTCTGTTCTATTCGTGGTATTGTCGAATTTACCTTTGGTTGCATCGAGGTCGATTTTCACATCAATCCAGGCAGCTTCTCCTGTTTCGGCTACAGTCTGCTTAAGCTGCGTAACGAGGATACCCGATGTTTTCTGGTAGTTGATGGTTGGGGCATCATCGTCTTGGCTGAAATTCCAGGTTGCCTTAGCTTCCTTGTTGAGGTGGAGAAGACTAAACTTGTTTGGATGGAATACCGGGAACATTCTCAGGTTGCTTGCCTGGGCAGGATAATGTTTGCCTATCTCGTATTCGACTCCCTTGCTGTCTTCCCAATAAGCCAGCGTATTACCCTCGTAATAAAGGGTGGTGTTTCTTGGAATCTTAAACAGGTCGCCTTCTTCTACCCAGGTAGCTTCGGGTGATGTACCTGAAGCGTAATCTCCTGCATTGTAGGTAATGTGGTAGGTTTTGTCCTTTTCCTTGAAACAAACCTGCAGGTTATGATGGGCAGTGATGTCGAATACCACTTCGTATTTTGTACGGATGTTGTCTTCTGCCCAATAAGCATTCCTGTTATCCGGATATTTTTCGGAAGTTGTTACCGTGAAGACTTCTTGGTTATTTTCGGTGATACTCCAATAGCCATTCTCCGTCTTTTTCAGTACGGCAACAGGTTCCCCGTCTTCATCCAGGTCATCTAAGTTGACAATCTTATCCAGTTCATAACCTTTCTTTCGGTCGAAAGTCAGTTTGATGCGTTCTCCTCTGTGGAAGGCATAGCCGCCATCTTCCATATTCGAGATTTCATGTCCTTCTCCTGTGATGACAAGTTCAGGTTTCTCGAGCCTGCCGTGTGCTTCATTATCTATTTTTGTATGAAGAGTCACCCAGTTGGCAGCCTGCATCTCTATTTCCATCCACTGGTAGTAAGAGTAGTCATCCCCTATAATAATAGGTACGCGTACATCAGAATTGATGGTGGTGTAACTGTATACATACATATAGGCTTTAACGCTTTTGCCCTGTTCCTCTTCTTCGAGCATCGGAAGTCCGGCTTTTTGGCGTTCTAGGTTGGTACGTTCTCTGTTGAGTGTCGGCACTACGCCATCAATGGTGGTTGATGTGATTTTTGAGTACGACAGGATTGATATTTGGGTTCCTGTTCCTGCTGCCGTCCAGAATGTGGTACCAGGACCGAAGGCACACCAGTCGTCGAAGTCTTCGTTTCGGATATAGCCATTTTTGCCCGTGTTGCACCATAGAGCAACGTCGCGCCAATGGGGATGGTCCTTACCACCTTTGCGAACGTTGGTATATGCTTTTGTCGTCCAGAAGATGTTCTGGTTCTTTTTGATATCCACATTGGGAGCACAAACTTTTCGGGTGGTTCCTGAAGTAGGGTCTTCATATTCCTTCACCTTTCTGCTGAAGTCGTAGCGGATTACCGGCTTGTTGATGCGGTTGTCTTGTGTGGTAAGATTTTCCACGAAAACAGGGACGAGTGTCAGTTCTTCGTTTTCTTCCTCAAATGAATAGGTATTGCCCAGTTTATAAGGATGGGAAGGATTGTCTTTATTTTCCCAGTGGTCGAGGGTGTACTGTTTCTCTTTCGGATTTCCCAGATCATCTACACTTTTGAAGAAGGTGTAGTTGGTAGGGATGGTGAAGGAGAGAACATCCTTGATTTCTGGAAGCTGCTGACTGACGGCATTCTTGTAACCAGCCTTTTCCAGTTCTCCGTTCACTCGGGTGCCGTTGTAGTCAAAACAAACTTTTCCCTTGTGACCTATGGCAAAATGGGCGGTGATAGTTTCGTCTTGATTTCCTATAGTGAAATTCAGGTTATCGCCTTTGTGCTGTGTTCCATCGCCTTCTTTCTGCCAATACTCCAGACGGTAGTTGGCTGCAGCTTCAGCTGTAGCCTTTACTTCTGTACCGGGAGTGTACCAGCTAACTATCTGAATCATCTTTCCCGGTTTCCCATTGCTTCCTTCTTCGCATATTTCCTGATAGAAATTATCATAATGAGGAGCGAGGGATACAGAACCCAGGTTGGCATCCGATGGCTTGATTGTTACCTTGTGCAGTTCTTTGCGCAGGAAGATGGCTTCTATGTTATTGATGCCATCCTTTACGGTATACTCGAAAGGAGCTGCTTGTGTTATTTCGCCGGTTTTGAATTCATTAAAGTCGTAGCCATATTCTGGAGTGGCAGTAATGGTCACTACATCACCCACCTTATATCGGCTTCCGATATTGCCATGTGGCGCAGCAGCAGTTTTAAGTGTGATGGTAACCTTACCTGCATTCTGAGGCTTTTCATTCGGAAATGCCGTAGCATCTGCATTCGATATGGAATTGACGGCTACTACATTAGGCACCAGTGGATAGATGGCAGTGATTTCTTGGAGATAACAGTCGGTTCCTTCAATTTGGCTTGCCTTCTTCATCATAAAGGTGATGGATTTTGCATCACCCTGATAGGTGAAGGTGATGATTTTGCCGTCATCAGATGTGACGGCATTTGTTGTTGCGGCGTTTGTTTTGCCGGCATTTGTAGCAGATGCAGATGACAGGGAAGTTCCTGCATCATCAGTGAGGATGATTTCTCCAATAGTAGTTGAAGCATGGAAGGCTACTTTCATGCCATAGATGGCTGGTAAAGTGAATTTCACGCTATCCTTTACCAGGGCACTCGTAACTCCTGCCATCGTATTGTCTATCTTTCCGTTTTGCAACATTTTGATATCTTCATCGATGTGGATATCCAGAGCTACATCCTGTTTTGCCTGTGTGCTCTCATTGATATAGATGCTGGCAGGGGAGGTATAGGATAAATCTTTCTGATGATTGGAACGGAAGATGTTGATGGTAGGTGCTTGGCTTGGGTCAAAACTCCAAACTACCATTGTTTCCTTATTGCTGTCATAGAGCTGATAGCTGTTCTTTTCCCACTTGGCTTTCATCTGGGTGATTGCGCTGGTAGCGGTATAGGTAGCACCCGGCTGATATACATTCTCTCCATCCGTCCAACCGGTAAAGGTATAGCCTGGGCGTGAGAAGGTATTGCCAGATGGCAGGGTGACCTTATCCTCCTCATCGCAGATGAGTTTGATAGGGAATTTTCCTGCTATATCATCTGATTTCTGAAAGTTGATTTGTTTCAGAACTTTCGGAGTAACGGCTCCTGATACGTTGCCGTAGATTTTGAGGTCTACGATATAGGCATTGTTATTACGTCCTTTTTTAGGATCATCAAAGTTCTCGAATTTTATCTGGCAATTGGTTCTTTTTACTTCGATGGAGAGTTTTTCGCCAGAAGCTGTTTCGATAGATTTATCATGAAGTGGAACCCAAACTTCATCTCCGTCTCCCTTAACAGATACTTTGATACCTCTTTGTTTACCCGTTGCCACCTGAATGAGTTCAATCCTAGTGATACTTTTCAGCGTGGATGTTATTGCTGTAGGAAAATCCTTACTATATTCAGATGTATATTTCGCCGTTTTCAAGTATCCGGTGTAATCGGGAAATTTCTTGACGTCTGTACCAATAGGATCTACTCCCACGCCATGGAGTGTGAGAGTAAAGTCCTCTTGGGTATATTGGGTCTTGAGATGGACCACCTTATCCACCGTAGAGGTACAGTCGATATTATCCCATTCCTGGAAATCGGTGGAGTAAATCAGCTGTTCGGAGGATGCAGTATCCTGTGCCCACGCACTCCCCATCCATCCCATCATCAGGAGGAGGATGATGGAACGGAGCAGCTTGCCGGTTGATATCTTATTCTTTCTGTTCATATATATTCTGTTATTTTACCATGATTTTACTTTTGCCAAAGATGTAGATGCCATCAGGGAAACCGCTGTAGGTGGCGGTGCCTGGCTGCACATCCAGGATGCGGTGAAGCTGACCGGTGGTTGAGAATACCTTGAGCTGGGTGGCGTAGGTGCTCTCGATGCTTACACGATGAGCGCCGATAGGGCGGATGAGAAGGTATTCTTCTGCTGGAGTATCTTCATCGTTTCCATTCGCCTCTGGCTCAATCCTGTCGATGCCCGTGGTTTCGCTGATGCGGATTACCTTTGTTTCATCGGTAGAACGGACTCTTGCCTGCTGACTTGCCGGTGCCATATAGGTGCGGAACGGCATCACAGTGGTGTGCGACAGGGCTGAACCCGAAGTAGAAGCCAGTGCTGAACCTGAAGCAGAGACAAACGCTGAACCGTTGTCATTCATGCCGAGAGTGCCGTTACCCACCTGCTGGGCAGCAAATGTTCCTCTGTGCGAGAAGCCGCTGATATTCTCTGTTCCCATATTTTGGGTGATAGGAATCACGATTGCCTTCTTTGAAGCCTCATCGGCCTCACCATAGGCATGGAAGGTGATGGTTTGAGCCGCAGCCTTCTTATTCAAGAGACTGTTGTAGAACTTACTTGAAAGGTCGAACTCATAATAGCGCTCACCCGGGAAGCGAACCACGTATGGTATTCCGGCTGTAAGCGGGAGATAGCCCGAGTAGGTATGTGGCTCATTATAATATGAATTTTTCTCCTCATTATACGACCAAGCCTTATAAGTATCTACAAAGAAGGTGTTATGGAACTCATACTTCTGAGTTTCTGCGTTGGCAACATGGAAGAGTCCATCGCCCGGGCGCTGGAAGATAGCTGACTTCTCGGTAGCATTGGCTGCATTTACTGTATTTGCAGCCTTCACTTCAGTCAAGCCACGGAGCCAGTACTCATGGCGCAGGTCTTCCGTTCCATAGAAATGGGTAATCTCACCATTGATGGATGCTTCCGCTTTCTGAACGGTAAATGGCAGACAGATGCCTTCCCATGCTCCCGTGGTATTCTCTGCATAATACAATGGCTTGCGTACATACCAGGCATGGTTGGTTACCGAGAATGGGATTGGCACGCAGAAGTCGTTGTTGTCGCAGGCATCGCCCTCGCTGTTCTTGCCATCAGGAGTGCGTTCCACAAGATGGAGCTTCTGGGTAGCGTAGGCTTCGCCTGATTTCACGATATGGTGTCCCATGATGAGACTTTCTGCTGTGTTCTCGTCGTAACTCAATGCCTTGCTTACGATGTCGTATGCATCGGTGGCGTTGTTCTCCTTATTGTCTTCCGTATAAACCAGGAGGTTTCGGGTCACCCCATCCTTGATGTTGAAATCGTAGAAAGAGGTGGCATTGTCATCGCTGGCAGCAAAGTTGATGGCTGTTGTTCCAGGACGGTGTACGTATGTACCCATGTTTCTGCCATCCTGGTTGTAGGCGTTGTAGTAGAACTTGTCTGCCGTTGTATTTCCGTAATATCCATCGGTGCGATATACTCGGTTGATCATGTACTTGTTCTGCTGCGATGCTATCTTGGCAGGATAATCTTCCGGAGTTGATTGCAGGCTCTGTCCCCAGAAGAGGAAGTCGTTCATCAGTTCTCCATTGTTTTCATGATGGTTGAACTGCGGAATATAGTTGCCTGTTCGTTTTTCCTGTTCTGTATCTGTTGCAGCCTGATAACCTTGTGCGCGAGCCTGGTCGATGGTATGCGTCTTGTCATGACGGGTTTCTGTCTGACCATAGTTAGGCAGGTCGCTATCCTGGCCTTTTCGCAGGTAAGTGATACCCGTATTATTGCCCGTGATTTCATCTGTTCGATGAGCGTACTGATAGTCGCCGTTGGCATAATAGTCGTATACATACTTCAATGCCGCCTTCTCAGCATCAGTACTGTTATCTTGTTTTGCTATCAGATAGTATCCGTTGAGATCGTAAGCAACCTTACCATACTTAAAGTCATCGTGTGTATAGCTCTTTTCGGTCTTTTTGCCATCCCAACCATATACGATAGGAGTATCAGGGGATGAGGCTGGAGCATACTCAAAGCAGCAGTGGTATTCACCTGTAGATGAGGTTCCCTTTGTATTGCCTTTCGCAGCGATACTACCCGTAGTCAGACCGAGGTTGTATATTTTGCCTTGGTTCTCTGAGAAGAGTGACTGGTCTTTGCCTAATCCTTTTATGACATGTCCGTTGCCATGCAATATGTCCTTGAAGATGGCTTTGCTTCCGTCATAACCATCAGGGACGGTCAGGTCGCTTTGAAGGATGAATTGGGCATTTCCCTGTGTCTTTGTCGTATCAACGAAGTTGATGAATGCCTTCAGGTCGCTGGCATCGTTGATGTAGATGCGAGGCTCTGCGAAATACGCTTCATTCTTGGCACGCTGGATGGCTTCCGGTAGATGGAGGTTGACGCCCGTCTTATGTGGATCCATCTGATGATAGTTATGAACCGTGAGGGTATCGCCTGCAGCCATATTCACTGGGAATACTACATTGTCGAATCCATTCATGGTGACACCCAACTGTACGCCATAACCATTCATGAAGTAGTAGGCAGGAATATCAAGATAATCTCGGGTCTTGTCGTATACGCTACCGGCAAAGAGGTCCTTGCGACTGTCGTCTATCTTGTCTCCCTGTTTGTAGGTATTCTCTGATGAATTGGTTTTAAGCAGCCATGAGGTCTCTTCATCAAACTGCATGTCTCCCTTCTCTAGCTTGCCGTCCTTGTCTCTCTTCAACTTGCCTATGTGCCAGAAGTAGCCATTCGGTGCGAATGCCTGGTCGGCGGAGATTTTCACCTGGTCTTTCTTCAGACGGATCATCTCACCTGGTAAGGCACAGTTGTCGATGGTGATATGACCGGTAAAGGTAGGTCCCTGTACGTATTCGATGGTGAGATAGATGGTATAGGTATACTTGATAGGATTACCTTTATCATCTTTTCGTACCTCGTTCTTGTCGTTTAGCGCATCAGCCTCTAAGACAAGAGTAGCCTGACATTTCTTGGAGAGATGCTCCGTGTAATAATTATCCTGGGTATTGTCAATGCTGTCAGCCAACATGAATGCAATCTTGGCATTACCCGTCTGAAGCTCCCGTCTGATATAATTCTTATCATCATAAGTACCCTCAGCTGTTGTGCCGCTCATAGGCAGTTTGGCAGCAAAACCCTTGCTAGGATTATATCTATGCTCGTCAGAAGCTCCTACGTAAAGCGTATATTTATTGCTTTGGTTCTTTTCCAGATCACATTCGTAATTATCTTGGTGACCGCTTCTCATCTTCCAGCTCTTGATGGTTACCATCTGTCCGGCTTTCAGTCCGGCAAGGGCGGTAAGACCATCCGAATTGTCGTTGTAGAAGGGGATTGGTTCCTTGTAGGTATAACCCGTGATGTGGGCATTATAATAGTAGTCCAAACCGGTAACATACCAATAGTGGATATCGGCAGTAGTATCTGGATCCTTACCTTCCATGGCATTGAAACCGATAGGAGAGCAGTCGTCCACGATATAGCGGTCGCTGCTTTCATTCAATGGGAAGACGAAGTTACCTGTAGTTTCCAAGAAGTCTTTCTTTCCGTTGTTAGGTCTCTCGTGTATATTGTCGGCATATACATAACCACCACCTTCATTTTTACGAGCATAAACTAGGTTTATCTCTATGACACCGTAAATAGGTCCATAGTAGATTTTTTCTTTCATCTTCTTGGTCGTAGAATCGGTGACCTCCTGGGCATTTTGAATCTTCAAGGCATAGCCCGAAGCAATTCCTATCATATTCTTTGCCGTACCGTTGTTACGTGCCTGGAATTGAGTAATATATTCCTGCTTACCGGTATTGTAATTGTCAATATAGGCTTGCTTTACTTCTTGATAAGACTTGTTGTCTTTAGAAATATTGCCTTCCTGACCATACCAGGTATCAGAGAAGCTGACGCTGGATTTCACAGCACCCACATAGTGGATGTTGTTGACAAGTCCCATGAAGTTGCGGGCATGCGATCCATATTTCTTGGTCTCTGTATCTCTTACCTGAAGATTATCGCCGTTCAGCTCGATACCATTTCCTGCTACCATCTTGATTTCTCCCACACGTGCGATAGAGTAAGGAGTCTTGTTGATTTCGTTGACGGTATAGTCACGGGCACCGAGCAGCGAGAAGCAGTTATCTTCCAGTCGCAGGAGGTCCATACGCTGGAGGGTGTTGATGATTTTCGGGTTGTCGATGGTATGGCCAGCAAAACCGTAACCCGTGATGTCGGCACTGCGGAAGCCCTGGGCGTAGGAGAGGTGACCATCGCCGAAGATACCACCTTCGCTGTCATACTCATAGAATACGTTGTCCTTGCAGCCCTCTAAGCCTTCTGGTTTCTCCTTGTCCTTGAAGTACGTTACCGGTTCATAGATGAAACGATAGGTATAATCTTCCTTACTTAAATCATCATAGTGCTTGTAATAATAGCCATAGAGGTCAGTACCATCTGGAAGATTGATTTCCTTCATATCCTGCTTGGAGATGGTAATGTGCTCACTGGTCTTGTTGTCGCCTATCAGAATCAGGGTATTTCCTCCGAAGCCAGCTGTAGTACCACCCGGAAGCGACTTCAACTCTTCCTCATGTTCTGCACTATTGGCAAAGGCTTTATCCACATTGAATTCATCCGTCAGCTTCAGTACGGTGGTGTTATTTGCCAGCACGGATGTACCCTGGGCGAGGGAATATCCTCCGCCATAAATCGCTTCATCGATATTGATATGTACGTTTTCCCAATCCATAGTTGGCTCCTTGGCAGCAACTGGGGTGAAATACTCGCTCTTGTTGTTTTCTGTTATATCAATTCGGGTACCGTTATCTATCGCCACGATGTCATCATATACACCCTGCGAAATCAGCTCACTGGTAAGCAGATAAATCTCCTGCTTGATGGTAGGAGTCTCTGTGGTTCCATCATCGTTCTTCAGGTCAAGATTCTTCTGGTCGGTACGTTTCAGAATATACTTTCCGCTCTTCAATTCGTTCACCTTATAATAGGTTGGGTAACCCACCTTTACCTGGGTAGAACCATATACATAGCCCGAATAGGAACCGCCGGTTACCGAACGGAAGACGTGACCGTTGAGGATATCCACATCGGTAAGTCCGATGACATTACCCTGCTGACCGCCACCATAGATGAAGTTGGCTGATACACCGGAAGCGGAGAATTTACCGTTATTCATCGCTGGTTCTGTGCAGTTGATGCTATCACCCATAACGATGCGGGTATTGCCATATACGTAACTCTCCATACCATAGCCGGCACCATAGATGTTGAGGCTGGAGTATTCCGGATTGGTAGCCAGATATTCGTTCGATTTTTCCAGTTTAGCCTGATCCTTACCGGCAAGCATGTCGCTCCGGAGGTCGATGGTAACGTCGCCTCTTACGGTTCCCGTCTTGTAGCAGCCGCCATAAACGCAACCGCCCTGGTAGGCATCCTCTACCATTGCAGGTTCAAACTTGTTCTTGATGGTCAGCTTGATGAATGGTTCCTCAGAATGCGCCGTTCCGAGGAGATAGCCACCCTCGTGGGTAACCTCTCCCTTATAGTCGTAGTTGGCATTGTTGCAGCCACCCACAATCTTGCTGGTGATGGTGAGACCTTCTGGGAAGGAATAATCTACCACCTTGCCCTTTTCATTCGGATAGATATTCATGTTGCCACGGTTTCCTCCGCAATAGAAAGAACCGATGGTGCAGTTGGTAAGATTCTCTGCCCATTTCAAAGTTCCCTGGATATTCATTTCCACCGGCTGGAAATAGAGGTCGAGCAGATGAGGATAGACGAGTGGGCGCTGGGCATTTTCTGTTGGCAGATACAGGGTACTGATACCCTTGTTGGAAGGGTCGTTCTCCCAGTCGATAGAATCAGCAAAGTCCAGTTCCTTGCTGGTGTCATAGTAGTCGCCATTTAGTTTCTGGAACTTGTTCATGAAGTTGTTGTCTTCGGATGCCGTGAAGAGTGCATCGCCGTTGCAGCCCATGAATACGCTTCGGATGTTGACGTTACTGCCAATCTTGATAGCCACGCTACCCACGGTTTCGATGGTTTGGGCAACGGTCTGGGAACCTGATTGAGAGTTAGCCTGCTCATTGACCTGCTCATTGACCTGTTCACTTGCCTGCGCATCGGCTTTCTGTGCCTTGAGCACGGTGGCTGAGTTACCTCCACCATATACATCGCCCTTGATAAGAACGTAATCCTCGTTGCTGTTGCCCATGATATTGATATTCACCTTGTTGGTCATCGGTCTCCACGAGTTGATGTTCACCATTTTGGCTGCATCGCTGGCTGCCTTGTGAGAAGGCATGTTCTCTCTCATCGGTACGGTGAATACCAATGGAGTGGTTTCCGAATTTGGGTCGTTCAGGTTGAGTGGATAGTTTTCGTTCACGGTAATCTGCGTATTGCCCTTTCTGTCCAAGGCATAGAGGTAGTCACCATTGCCGGCACCATATACATCGCCGTCAATCTTTCCACCATATATATTAATATGTGTACCTTCGCCTTTATTATCCGTGAAGTTACCATTCTTCTCAACTACGTTTACATAGCCCGATACGTCGTTACCGCCGTACACATTGCCATGGATGAAGATGTCCTTGTTGCTGAAAGTGCTTTCTGATGATGCGGCAGAAGGATTTTGGGTTCCGATATTTACCGTGGTACTCTTTTCCACATCACCCATCATACCGCCGCCGAAGATGTCACGGCAGTCCATCGCATGGATATACACATGGGTGGCCTTGACGGAGTTGTAGAATCCGCCACCGAAGAGTCGGCGGCAGAAGGCACCACCATCTCCTGTTACGTAGGTTTCACCTTCTACCTTACCTGAGTAGCCGCCACCCACGAAGTCCATCACGGAATATCCGCTCCAGAAGTGCTTGTATTCTTCGCCTTTCTTCAAATCGATGGATGGGTCAATCTTGCTTCCTCTTCCAGTCATGGCGATGTTCACATGGGTGTTGCCCTTGATGACAGTATGTTCGCCATAGCCGCCACCGAATACGCAGAAGTGAGGTGATCCCACCTTATTATATATCTCCTTCCATACCATGGTATCGAAGAATTTCACTTTTACTCCATAAACCACCTGGGTATCATCATGCAGCAATCCCTTTTCCATGGTGAGATGAGCATCTTTGCCTACCACGCATGCTATGTTTCCACCGGCATAGATGTTGTGGTTGATTTTGAACTTCAAAGCCTGGTGGTTGTATTGTGGAGAGTAGGTGATACCGGTTTTTTCATCGATGAATGCCGGTTCCCAGAAACGGGTATCTGCCAGCCAGTAGGAGGTGAGCATTGCCTGGCCGCCCTTGATATATACATTGGTGTTACCCTTTACGTCTGCCGAGGTGATGGCTACTTTTTCCTCTTTATCTACGCTGAGGGTATCGCAGCTGCCCAAACCTCCGCCATAGATGCCATGACCTATTCTTCCATCGTAGATGGTGACGAAGGTGTTACCATATACCGTTCCGTTCTGGCAACCACCATAGATTTTTTCCATCAGCAATGGCAGCATGGTTGCGTTGATGTTGTCAGCAGGATGCGCCATGTTCTTATCTGAAGAAGGATCTTCGGGAACGCCAGTTTCTGTCCTGTATGGATAGGTGATGACTGGTCGGTCTATCAGCAAACTGGTATTGCCGTAGATGGCACCCAAGTGTGTGACGTCGCCGCATTGGGTGGCAAGACGGCCCTTGCCTCCGGCGAACACCTGCGAATAGATGCCGGCACCTCGGATGTTGACAAGGGTAGAGCCTAAGACGTTTGCCACATCGCCTCCACCATATACGCTTCCGATAACCAGGGTACGGTCTATCTCGATATTGGTATCTTTCAAATGCAGCTTTCTACCATATACATGTACCTCTGTCTTCTGCACGTTTGCCATATCAGGGAAGTCGATGTATTTTCCATCCTTGTTCTTGACCGACTCCACTCCGGCACCGCCGCCATATACGTTCTGTCCGACGAAGCCCGACTTGATGAATATCTTGGAGTTGCCACCTACCTTTCCGAAGTCATAGTCTTTGCCCGTGGTATATTCTCCGAAAGGCACAGCACCGAGACCTGCACCATAGATGTTTTCGCAGAAAAGCTGGCAGTCGGTTTCCACGTAGGTATTGCCTGTTACATATCCTGAGAAACCGCCACCATGGATGGTCTGGAAAGAGAAGCCCGGTACACCGAGCGTCCACGCCAGACGACTTACGCGATAGCGACGGAAGGTTGCCGGGTCGTTGTCCGTACCATCGTTATTGCCGCCATCCACACTGCCATAATATTTTTTCTTTTCTTCCTTGGAAACTTTCTTGAATTCCTCATAGAGGCTTTTCTCGAAATCGGTGTATGTTTTGAAGTCTTCTTTCTGACTGAGATAGCGGTATTTCGCTCCATCTACTTCGATGACACCATCGTCATCTATATGGCTACCCGGTTGTGCATACACCGTCGCCTTAGCCACCTTGGTATTGGCACCATATCCGGCACCGAAAACGGAGAACTGAGGGTCGGCAACATTCTTGCTGCTGATATACCAGCAAAGCCCCGGAAGGGTGGTGAAGTCGAACATACTGAGCGGTTCGCCGTTCTTGTCAATGATATCATCCAGAGGCGAGTGGTTGATGATTACGATAGCCTCTCCGGTTTCTTTTTCTGCTGTTGTTGCGTTGTTGTCGGTATAGGTACCCACGAAGCAGGCACGGTTGCCGCCGCCATAGATATTGTTATTCTTCTTGAAACATCCCGAGAGGAGTTTTTCGCTTGTGAAGCTGAAGAACTGCTGGCTGTCCTCATCGTTCAAGATGCTTTCTATAGCCGCCTTTGCCTGGGCATTGGTAAGCTGGTCTTTGGTTTCAGCCTTCAGAATATCTTCTGTTATCTCCCTGAATTCTGTGATAGTGTTGCAGATCTTCTTACCGTTGCCTTGTGCTGCCAGCCAGGTGGTGATATTGCCGTTGATATCGGCATTTTGGTTCCATATCCAGGTTCCGCCATCCATCTGTACCTTGGTGTTGCCGAGAATGTTGGCGTAGGTAGCCTTATGGGCTGAATCCTTTTCTCCGAGCACTTCCTGGGTATCCTGGTTCTCTTCAGAGATTTCAATATCGCCGTAGCCTCCACCGAAGATGTCACGACCCAGCATACCACCCTCGATATGCACCAGGGTGTTGCCATCTACCGTACCATAGGCACAACCGCCATAGATGTTGTACCATACGTATGGCACGGTATTGCCGTAATAATCGAGTGCGACGGAATTGATGGACGTAGCTGCCGTGTTGGCTACGTGAACGATGGTGTTACCATTGATGCGACCTATCTGGTCATACTGCTGTGCCGCATTTCTGCGAAGACCCTTGCCGCCACCGAATACGGAACCGAAGATGTCGCCGCCGATGATATTCACCAGGGTGCGGAAGTCTTTTGATATGTATGACGGATTGATTTCATCATCATAGATGATATCGCCTTTTTCTTTGTTAATGTTTGAATAGCTTTGTGGCTTTATCTTGTAATTAGGAGTATAATCTTTAGGTCCTACATTCGCCATATCTCCACCGCCATAAACCTTACCATAGATTTTGGCATTGTCAGAAATCTCAACTATGGTCTTGCCGATGACACGAGCCACGTCGATGAAGTGGGTGCCTGTAGCAGTCTTTGGCGCCACACCTGCACCACCGCCGAAAACATCGCCATAGATGTTTCCGCCTTTCACAAAAACCTCTGTACGTGAATCTTCGTAAGCAATATCTCCTATCTGTCCCGTCGTGTTGTCTTTATCCTTGTAAGGATCACCGAATCCTCCGCCATATACACGGTGCAGGAAGGTGTTTCCATCTACGGTTACCTTGGTACTTCTGGTTACGGTGCCGGCATATCCGCCACCCAATACGCCCAGGATGGTGAAGTTAGGAATACCCTTGGAGTTGTCGAAAACCGGGATGGTTGTCTTTGAGGCGTTTCTGCGGTTGTGAGGACGAGCCATTTGCTCGGTATTGTCTTCGTCATCCACCTCGGCATCATAATCGCTATAATCTCCTTCCACATTCACTGTCACATCGGTATAGGCAACGGAAGTGTGCTCACCATATCCGCCACCGAATACCGAGAAGTGAGGGAAGTTGTTGTCGTCATACGATTCCTTCCATTCTTTTGTGTTCAGAAGATCGAATGGAGTCATACCCTTCAGCACCTCTACAGTAGCAACACCTTTTACGTTGCAGGCAAGATTACCGCCACCATAGATATTATGAGGATTCAGGAAATGAGGATCGCCGTCTGGCGTATCGCTGCCATAGAAAAGAGTATCGTTTTCTTTGGTCCATTTAATGATACCTTTCTTTTCATCCCATATCTTATTCCAGATGACATTGATGGAGAAGCTGTCTTTTGGCTTTCCGTCGTCGCCTTCTTCCTGTCCACCCATATCCTGTGCCAGATTCACGTTGGTATCGCCTGAAATATCGGCAGAAGTGAACTTCTTCGTATCGGTCAGTTCTGTGCCCGATTCATCCTTGATATTACCCATACCGCCACCGAATATCTGTCCGGCGAAGTTGGCTGCGAAGATGTTAACGTTGGTGCTGCCATCTACCTGTGCATAGTTTCCGCCGCCATAGATATCGCCATAGATGGAAGGTGCCTGCTGGCTGCTTCCGGTGAAGGTGACGTTGGTATTGCCGATTACCTTTCCCACAGAATCTGGGAGTTGGGTAAAGCCATCTGTTGATACCGGGGTTGTAGCTATAGGACTGGTAAGACGTCTCTTTCTTCCTTTTCCGCCTGCAAAGACAGAACCGAGGATATTGGCTTTATCGCCGATAATCACGTTGGTGGCATCTTTTCTTATAATCGTGTTGTTTGCATATTTTTTTATGTTTTCTACCACTGCCATATCGCCACCTCCATAGATGTTCTGATAGAAGGTTCCGCCATAGATGGTAACGTTGGATTTGCCGTAGATGCGAGCCATCTCCAAGAGGGTAGAGATATCATTGACTGTACCATACAATCTTGCATCTGCCACACCATATCCGCCTCCGAAGATAGGGCAATGGAAGGTTCCGCCATAGATATTGAGTGCTACGTTGCCGTAGGTCTGACCGAGGGCAGTATAGTCGCTGGCTTGTCCCTTTCCTTCCTTGGCTCCGTAAGGATTTTTGGAGTAATACCAGTAGGTGCCTCGTCCTCCCGCAAAGATACCGTTCTTGCAATAGAAGGTGCCGCCATTGATGGTAAGAGATACAGCGGCTGTTTCTCCCTCGCTTCCATATACATTACCACCCGTCTTACTTGGGATGGCGCTGGAAGAAGTCCACAGTCCCGGACTCATATATCCGCTACCTCCGGCATAGATACCGTCAATCTCCCCATCTTTATCTTTAGAGCCAAAGATACCATCATTGATGATGATTTGGGTGTTGGTTTTGAGAGGATCTACATAGGCATAAGTATAATCTCCTGCGTTATAGCAACGGTAGGAAACCAAATTGCTCTTGGCAACTGAGTAAGGACCATAAAGCATCACGTCTTTAGTATCATTCCAGTAGGCGATGCTTTGATCCGGTGTATGGGTCTTGGCATCGTCTTTACCATAACCGATACCGTTCATACCACCTGCTCCTGCACCAAAGATACCGCAGAGGATTTTTTCCTTCTCGGTGTTGCTTTCAGGCAGGATCTTGAAGGTTCCGCCATTGATGGTGATGGCGCTGTAGCCATAGAATGGGTTGTTGATTGTTATATTGCCAGCATGACCACGACCCATACTACCGCCATAAAGTTCGGTAACAACCACGCGGTCGTTATCCTTGAACTTATCTTTGTCCTTATATTCTGAACTGGCTGGGTCGAGCAGGATATTGGCTCTCCCCATAAAGGTATTCATAGGAACATTGTAGGTCTTGTTTCCGTATTTCAACGTGAATGGACGCTCGGCACCCAGGGTTCCGTTAACGATACGAGCCACCTTACCACTCTTGATGATGATATCCACATCGGCATACATGGCACCCTCGTGGTTTCCGGCAAGAATGATACCGGCATCGTAATCGCTCTTTAGTTTTTGATTATCATTGTATTTATCATTCCATTCTCTGTCAATATCCATCGTGATGGTACACTTGATTGGCAGGTTAGGCGTTCCCATCACACCATTCAGCTGATTACCAATGGTGTCTTGGGCGATAGTCTGTCGACCACCCACACAGATGGCAGAATAGAAGCCCGACTTGATGGTGATGCTGAAACCCTCCTTGCCATGCGGCATGGATGTTTCGAAGGCTTCAATGTTTTTCTTGTTGTTCAGCGGATAGAAACGACCATCGTTGCTGAAACCGCCGAATATCTGCATAGGGGTTGTTACGGCACCATCAATGGTACCATAATTGATGGCGTTATCTTTGAAACCTTCCATCTTGATGCCTTTACCCATCTCCAGGTTATTGTATTGGCAGAAGATGTTTTTATAGGAAGAACCGCCTGGACTGGTATTTTTGAAGGTGATATTCTCAAAGCGGGTATCTCCCCAAAGAGGAAGACCCTTGTCGAGACTGGTAATCTCGATGGAACCGCCACCTTTATAATCGCCATATTCGCCGGTAATAGTCACGTTGCGGAAGAGTGGAGAATTCTTTTGGGCATTATCCCATTTTTCTTTGGTAAGAATATTACCTCCTGTATTATTGTTGGTAATATTGAAACCATTTATCGTGTTATTGGTAACTTCTTTGCTACTTTCACCCATCAATACGATGATGTTCTCGTCCCATGAACCAGCTTTCGAAAGCTTGCTGTAAGCTCCCTTCCAGGTCTTCATAGGTTCTTCTTTCGTGTAGCCGGAATTATTGTTGTCATCACCCGATGTTGGGCTCAGATAAACCACGGTTGTGGCACTTACCCTGGTATCGAGAAAAGTCTTTCCGCCCGAAGTAACGAGAATATGGCAGCTGTATTTATCGTTATAAGATGCAGTAGATGGACGTTTAAAGCTGGAGGAGGTTTCTGATGATAGCTCGGTATCGCCATTATACCACTTGTAAGTGATATTCAATCCCAACTCTTTATTGCTGTATTTCTCTTCTGTATCGTTGGTTACAGTCACGGTATAGGTATTTCCGCTGGTTGCGAGAGATGCATTTACGTGAATCGCCTTCACCAGCACGGCATTGGTGCGTGCACCACCTCCAATGGCATAAACACTCTGGTCGTAATCCTGACGAGGCAAGATGAATGTATTGCTGGTTTCTGTATTCACTTTCTTCCATTCTCCTTTCTCATCAGTAGCATACCAGTCGTATGTCTCTTTTGATTCTACTCCGGCATCAGTCATTACGGTCAGCACGTCTGTTGTTGCACGATTGAAACTTAGATGTACGGAACTGAAAGAGAACTGTGATGGAGTAGAAGAATACGTCCAGGTTTTCTTTTCCAGTTGATTGGTATTGATGAAATTATTGTTGATATCCGTAAATTCCTTGCCAAATTCGGCAATTTCCCTGATGTTACCATCCGAGTAGGTGTTTGTTCCTACTTCAGAAGTGTAGAACCAGGTATCGATGGTAGCACCATATTGGGTCTGGTATGTTTTCTGATAGGTTGGACCATAAAAAGCTACAACGCTACCCGTGCTGCCTGCCTTATTGGTAACCATATTCTTACCATGTACATAGATGTTGGTAGGCATGATGTTCTTCTTGCTATTACCCCAACGAGTTGCACAACCGATGGCACCGGCAACCGTTACACTTCCCGGTTTCTTAAGTGTGGCATTCTTATGTATATTGATTTCCGTATCAGAAGAAAGATTGAAGATTCTATAATTTTGATTGTTCAGATAACCGATGATTCCGCCAATTCGACAGACATTGGCTGCTGTGTATTTTTCTTCGTGGTCGGTTATTTTTGATTTTCGGATGATGATGTTGCTCACTTCTGCATAATCAACCAGGTCGCTGGCTACGATACCGATTTTTACCGTACCCGTTCCGGTAGGAAGTTTATCCTTTTGGGTTTCCAGACTTGCATTCTCGATAATCAGGTTGGTAACCGTGGCATAGTGGTTCTCGTCTTTTCCCTTCAATCTTGAGAAAAGACCCCACGATGCCTCTTTAGTACCATTGGTGGTCCAGTATATCTTCATGTTGCTGATGGTCTTTCCGTCGCCATCAAATGTTCCTCCAAAGAAGCCGGCATTGGTATCGTTCAAGGTTCCGATAGGCATCCAGATACCTTTGTTCAGGTTGATATCTGAGGATAACAGGAAGTAATTGCCGGAATACATAGTTTGGGATTTTCCGTTGGTCACATCATGTGCCAGCTTCGCCAGTTCCAGGTCAGTGCTGATGATGTAAGGGTCTTCTTTTGAACCCTTTCCTTTAAAATCTTCTTCGGAATAGAATTTCACTTTGGTATTGTTCTCGCCGTTGTATTCCTTGCCGTAAACCTTCGGCTCCACATCGTCGAGGCTTACGGTTTGTGTGGTATTATCTGCATCGGTATACGATACTTCTATCTTTAGGGTTTCCTGACTCAGGTTCAGGGTCAACATTCTGCTGTCTGCTGATACCTTTTTACCATCAGCATCAGTCACTTCCTTCACATTTTCCTTTTCATCTGCCTTAACCTTAACCGTCCAGGTACACGTTATGCCCTCCGGTATCTTATCCTGAGGGATGGTAAACGAGATGGTTCCTTCCTTAAAATTGCAAGTTTCCTGAATATCTTTCTTGCTGAGGCTCTGTGCCCATACTGCCTGGATGCTCATCAGCCAGAAGGCGAGGAGCATCATCAGGTTTCTGCGTATGATATTTGTAGAATGTATGATCATTTTTTTCTGTAATATTTTCTTGTCCGTTAATCTATCAGCAGATATCCCGTGTAGGCATCCTGGTCGCTCATCACGTAGAGATAACGGGGTTGGATAAGGATGCGGATGGAATTGATGGTGGCAGTAGAGCCAGTATTGATATTGCTGAAATTGTCCTTGTTCAGGAGAATGGAGGATGTCACATTCTCTCGGGTGATAAGGGTTTTGCCATCCTGCGTCGTCATCTTTACATCGTAGGTTACGTTGATGGATGGCTGGAAGGTGGCAAGGGGGATGGTGTAGAAGATGTCGCCCCATGACTGATATTCCGTAGATGAGATTTCCAGAGACGGAGATGATTGGTTTTCAGAAGATGATGTATTTTGATAAGGGATGCTGACGGGAGCATCCTTCGTATAGGTTCTTGTGGCGATGTCCTTCCATATTATCTTGCCGGCTGTCCATTTCTTTGTGTTGGTACTGTAGGTGAACGCTCGGGTGATGGTGCCGCTGATAGGAATCTCGCCCGTGATATTCACGCTTTTGATATGAAACTGGCGGATGGCTCCCATCGTAGGGTCGAGTTTAAAGAGAAGTTTATAGCCAATCAGCGTCTGGTCAAACTTGAACTTCACGGTATGTTCAAACGAGAGTTTTTCATCCTGATCCGATTTCACTGTTCTATGCTCAGGAAGGGCACAGATGATAGGCGCATTTTTAGCATCGATGAGGAAAGGGGAATTGGATGAAGAGGTTGATGGGGCGTAAGGAACGGAGAGGGTATAGGTGTCGGTATTGCTATCGGCATCGGTGCTGATAGCAATGCTGCTTCCTGTTCCCTCCTGATAAGGCATGTAGGCGAAGAAATCGAAATGGCGGGCATCCGTGAAGTCTTCCCATTTCTTCGGATCGCTATATCCCCAGGCATTCTGACTGCTGTCGTAGCTTACCAACAGGTTATTGAAGATAGAAGTTCCTGCATCTCCCAGCTGTTTGGTAACATAGTGATATCCCCATACGCCCATCTGTCCGGGGTGTAGGGTAGGGTCGTATTTCTCGTACTCGTTGGCACGGGTTTCTGCATTCTGGCTTTTTGCCTTTTGGTTTTCTACTTTCTGGGTTTCTACGGTGAAGGTGATTTCATCGTACTGGTCGGAATGCTGTACGGACATATTGCTGCTGTCGCAGGCGCTGAGGCTTGCGAGAATGGCAAACTGGCTGAGGATATATTTCAGTTTCTTCATATATTTCTATTTCTTCGTTTTGTTGAGGAATTAGTAGAAGCCTGCTTTGCTGAGGCTGGCTTTGCTGTGACCTGCTTTGCTGATGCTGTTTTAGGCGCATTTACTAGCGGCTTTTACCAGTCGCCGGTACCAGTGCCGTTGTTGTCGATATTGGAATTTTTGTTCCATTGCTCCACCTCTACTTCGGCGAAGGTGATGCTGGAAGTGGTTTCCGAAACCTTAAAGATGTAGGTATATTGAAAGCCTGCCTTCCATTGCATGTATTCGCTGCCGACTGTGGCGGAGACTTGATTTCCTTCTATTTTGGCGGAGAGGATATAATTGCCTTGTTGGTAATGGGCGATATCCATGGGTGGCATGAAATACCATTTCTGGCGAATCTCGGTTTGATGGTTCTTGTCGGTATCTTCCTCGTAAGGGATGGTGAGTTCGATAATGCCAGATTGGGTTGTTTTCCAGGTTTTGGAAACATCAGTGCTGGTTTCTGAAAGGGGATAGGTGGCAATGATATTTCCTGCAACAGGGGTTTTAGCTTCTGCTGAACCTGACCATTGGAAATTGCCATTGCCAGTTGGTTTCCATCGTTCATCCCGGAAGGAGATTTCTGTGATGGAAGCAATCTGTTTATCGTTGTATTTGAATTTGAATCTTACCTTGGCGATAAGGGGTACGAAAGTAAGTTTCACCTGGTCTCCGATTTTCGGGATACAGAGATTCGAGATATAAGGGGTAGAGGTAAGGGTGGCGTTGGAGTTGAATTCGTAAGGGATGGTGATGGAATGCGAATTGGTATTCGTGTTCTCGCTGGCGGTTACGTCGTGGGCAGTAGCAGGAGCATAAGCCCAGAAGCGATATTGAAGGGCGGAATAATCCCAGTATTTGATGGTTTGTTTGAGATTGAGGGAAACGTTATATTTCCCGATATACTCCCAGTCATTGGATGAAGTATTCCAATCAACCAAATACCCGTCCATCACTTTTTGGATAGAAGAATTGGTGCTTCCATCGTTGTTTGAACCTCCATTTTCATTTGAACCTCCATCTATGTTTTTGGCCTTGTATCCCCAAACTTTAAAGGAAGAAAAAAGACTTTCCAATCCCGTTTCCCCTTCTCCTGCACGAGAACTCGCATCCTGCCACGATCCGCTATTTCCGCCAAAAGAAATCCCCACTTGCTGAGGCTCTGGTATAAACGGGTCGTCCTGCCCCAAAGAGGAGCAGGACAACAGGCATAAAGCCATAAAGAATATGAATATAATGTGTTTAAACATTCATTGAATGATAAATTCTAATTGATTCAAGTTTCGCAAGTAACCTCCGGTCCCCGAAGGGGGCCAACTTTCAATAACC
>OGHD01000264.1_pt1 | contig 27902 bp, 27 predicted proteins | sample 1571341 | NCBI WGS metagenome assembly OGHD01 (sample SAMEA2582026, study PRJEB24529) | metagenome | biome: Human gut stool | place: China | collected 2011 | reverse complement strand
ACTTCCGCAGCCTCCGCCTCCGTCATGTCAGGCGGAGAGAAAGGCACATTACGCAGTTTCATTGTCATAAACAAAAATATTTAGTTGATGAATATTTCTCATAGCGAGGGCTTCAGCACATGGCTCCACAGTTGCGTACACAGCGAGACCGCCGCACGCTCCCGATACACCATGTCGTGCTTCCATCGGTTCGCATACCACCGACGAAAGCGAAAAGCCACCTCCCTCATCCTGTTCTTGTGTTCTTCCGGCTCCACTTCGGGAACCAATATATCCTGTATGCTCCGATCCACCAGCGCCTCGTCAACAGGCAAGTCAGGAAAGACCGAAGCCTCAAAGCCCAGATACCGCACACAGATAGCATTCAGCACCGCCAGATACGGCCTCATCCCCACCCTGTCCAGCTGCGTCAACAGCCAAGGCCAGTCCACGGGATGCCTCCTGACGTAGAACGCCCAGTCCAAGACGATACGCAGGCTGATATCCACCGAGGCAAAATGCTCCCCACTATGGCGCAGCAGATACAGCGAGTTGAAGCGTGCGGAAGGCAAGGAGACGTTCACTATTCCCGATGGCTCCACCTCGTCAAGCTGCCCCTGCAAGATAGCCTCTATCTCGGCCGTCGAACGATGCGCATGCACATTGAGGAAACTATAATGGTTCTCCACCATCGTCTGCCCCAGTTGAAACACCGAGTGCTTATGGTGCGAGTTGTCTATCTCCACCCCATACCGCGCCTGCAACCGCTCGTCCGCCTCCTGCTGTTTGCCAAAGAGAAAAATGTCGATATCCCCCGTCGGGCGATGCTTCGGCACAGGCCATGCCAGCGACAGCCCATACCCCTTCAGAAGCAGCATACGCACCCCCATCTCGGCATAGAAAGCAGCAAGACCCGCTATCACCTGCCTGTGGTGTTCATACATCCGCTCCATGCGCATCACCATTCCCATCCACTCCAGCACCACCTCCTTCGGCGGACGCTGCCCAGCGGGAAGTTTCTCGACCACGTCAAAGACGATACCTCCCACCCCTTGGCGGAAAGCCCGCTCCTTGATCTCCCGCCAGTCGATGTCGGCAGGCAGGTCCACGACCTCCTCCCTCACCGCCATACGCAGCAGGAGCAGCAGTGCCCGGTCGTTATTTCCCACGACACACGCTCTTGATGACCTCCACATACTTTTGAGTACCCACCTCGCGCGTCAGGTTGTCCATCACAAACTGCCGTCCGTTCCGTCCATACCTCCTGCAAAGTTCACGGTTCTCATAGAGCGAGATGATCGACTGCTTAAACGCCTCCTTGTCCCCCGCCTTGGTGAAGATGCCACATTCGTTGCCCGCCAAAATATCCTTCAACTCATTCTCGTCGAAGTTGGCCAGCACAGGCCGCGATGCCGACATGATACTCCACGTCTTGCTCGGCACACTATTGGCACCCACCCCAGGCTTCGAGATGACAAGGCCCGCATCTCCCAGTGAGAATACATAGCTGATGTCCTCGTAGGGCTGAAACGGCAGCATCGTCACGTTCGTCAGTCCGTCACGCGCCACGATCTCCTCCACCTGCTTCTTATAGGCGCCTTCGCCCACCAGCACCAGGCCAATCTGCGGATGCGACACCTTCAGTTCCTTCATCACCTCCAGCAGCATATCCATATTCTGCGTCAGTCCGATGTTACCCGAATACTCGATGTAGAACTTCCCTCGGTCCAAATGATACTTGTCAAAAAGCTTGTTCTTCTCACGCGGCACGTCCACCACGGCGTTCTGATCCACCCAGTTATAGACCACCACGATCTTATCCTCGGGCACGCCCTTCGCCATGATATTCTTCTTGAAGTCCTCTGAGATGACTATAATCTTATCCGCATGTTTATAGGTAAAGTCCTCGATGACACGCCCTATCTTCCAGAGAAGCCCACCTTTCTTGGCAAGACCCGTACCTGCAAGGGAGTCTGGGAATATATCCTGCAGGCAGTACACGAAAGGAATTTCTCTGATTTTTTTTATAAATGCTCCAAGCATACCCTGAATAGGAGGTGTTGACTCCAAATACACACAGTCCACATGATCCTCCTTCAGACCATACCATAGCTGAATTATCCAGTTTAAAGAATAACGCAAAGCCCGAAGCAAAGCATTCTTACCCTCCCGATACATGGCAAATCGGTGAATACGCAATTTGCCATCATACAACAACTCCTCCTTTTTATTCTTATACTTCTCATACTCCTCGTCAGAAAGTCCACGGGTAGGACGAGAAGCATGTATTACCATATCAAAATTCTCTTTGGCAAAAGCCTCCAATCTATTCTCTACAAGATAGATGGAAGCTGCTTTTTCTGGCAAGAAATAGCCAGTTAATTGTAATATCTTCATTTGGTTTAGATGGTCTCAAATTTCACACTTTCAATCAGTCTCTCTGCGAGTTCTATAGCCATTTGCGGAGTTTTTTCTGTTACAATGACATGCCCTGATCGACATAAACTGCTTGTCACTGCAGGTATCACGTCCCCCTCCTTTGGATAAATCTCCCAAAGATACACATGAGGATTATTCAATACCTCCGTGTTTAAAATACTAACAAGCTTTCCAGGCTTCGGACAGAAATAACGGATACACACACCCTTCGGCTCTTCTTTGGCGCTTAAATCAGGTTCCACCCCCAAAGCCACATCTATAGCCGCAGCCACCATATCAATGCCTGTACTCAAATGAGTCAGCTCTGTAGAAATAAAATCTCCGCCAAGGCGCGCACCAACCTCCATCAAATACGCCTTACCGTTCATCAACTTAGCCTCAGCATGACAAGCACAATTGTTCACACCCAAAGCCCTCACGCCAGCAACCGCAGCAGCTTTCAGCGTTTCTACATCAGTAGCAGAAAAACATGAAGGTTGATTATGCCCCAACTCCACAAAATGCGGAGCACCTGTCGTTTTCTTGTCCGTCACGGTCAGCACATGAATTTCACCTTGCCATACGATCATCTCTATAGAAAACTCGGGGCCCTCTATAAACTGCTCTATCAACACAGAATGATCCCGACTTTCACGTAGAGCCTCATCATAAGCTCTGATGAAATCACCCTTATCCATATTACGAGAGACCTTTGCAATACCTCTTGAACCCGAATTGCGCGACGGTTTCAATATCGCATCGGTATCAAACTCATTCTGTAAACGACTCCAAGCATCCTCAGCATCTTGAGCTAAAATGCTTTTAGGAGAAGGCGCGTTTCCTTTTTCAAAAGCCTTGCGCATTAGATGCTTATTAGTGGCGCAAATAGCCTGTTCGCGACTAATACCTGACAGTCCTAATTCATCGTTAATTCGACCCATAACTGCCATACTTACCTCCGAACAAGGATGTATAACCCCATCTACATGTTCATCGCGAGCAATTTTTAGCATAGTCTCTTCATTGACTATATCAGCACATATAGCCTTGTCGGCGACGTTAAATCCTGGAGCTTTAGGATTTCCATCTACAGCGAGCACATAATAGCCCATACTTTTGGCCTTTTCAATTACATCTATTTGCAATAATCCAGCGGCCAATACCATTATTTTTTTCATCATGTCAAAGAGCGAATCGTTTCAATAAGTAAACTAACAAATATCCCCCTACAGAGACCAGCAAGTGTTTCCGCAAAGGATCGTCTTACACCCAGAGCAAGAAAAAGAGGAATAAGGACCGCATAGAGATTATTCAAACCCTATGCAGTCCTTCATCTTATGCTCTATACACATCTTTATGTGACAAGACTGCCATCACAGTCAACCAAAGAACTTTTATATCAAATAGAAAACTTAAATGTTCTACATAATATATGTCTGCTTGCAGCTTTTCTTTGGTACCAACAGAGTTTCTGTTGATAGCTTGATTCCATCCTGTAATGCCTGGACGAACCGTTAAGATTACACGCTCCTCTGGAGTATAATGCTCTAAATAGAAAGCCGAATCAGGACGAGGCCCTATCAAAGCCATATCCCCTATCAACACATTCAGAAGTTGTGGAATCTCATCAATACTTGTTCTACGCAAAAATCTACCTACCTTAGTGACACGAGGATCATCAGCCGCATTGTAAGTGCTGCCATCCTCCATGCGAAGGTCCGGAGCATTGACAATCATAGAACGAAATTTATACATTTTGAAAATGCGTCCGTTCTTTCCAATGCGTGAGGCCATGTGGAACAACGGCCCACCATCATCACACTTGATAGCAATCCAAACTCCAATACATACCAGCAAAACAAAAGGAAACGCACAAAGTGCTATGCAGAAGTCAAAAAGCCGCTTAAAACAATTCTTGTACATTACGTTTTGTATTAATAGCAGAACAAGTCACGATAAAGATTATTATCCCAATCCTTCTTAAAGTCCTCCATCATTTGGCGATAGGTCTTAAACTTGGGTTCAAACCCGAAATCCCTTTTAGCTTTTTCCATAGAAAAAAGATAAGAAGTCGTATTATTAGGAATCTCTGGCTTATAAATGATTTTCGATCGACGTCCGTCAGCAGGACCAAATACATCTCTCATCACCTCTGCCTGCTCCTGCAGAGTAACACCACCACCCGCAGTCATATTATACAATCCGTATGTATTCTCGCTCTTGATGGCAAGATAAAACGCATGAGCTATATCCTTCACATAGCCCACATCACGAATCATCTTTGCATTTCCAAATATCGTGATATCTTCGGCTTTTGCCGCCTTTTCCATAAATATTTGAAATCCCGACTTCTTCATTTCTCCATTCACATAAAGACTCATGTGCGGTGTCACGCCAAAGACAGTTGGAAAACGGAACACTGCATTTTTCATTCCATGCTGCTGGTTGTAGTATTCCATTACGTCGTTAGCAGCATTCTTGGAGATTGTGTAAACAGAGTGGTCCCCTGTAAAGAAGAAATTGCGTGGTTCTTCCTCCGTCAATCTACGCTCACCATTCCATGCCCCACGAACATCACCATACGAACATGTAGAAATAACACGCTTGATACCATTCTTTCGACAGTACTCTAAGCAATTAATCGTGCCAATTGTGTTGATACGAAAATAATCAGCCGCATTTTCATCCACATCAAGATTGACAGGCGCATTGGCAGGAAGCAAGCCAGCCAATAATATAACACCTTCTACATTTTGCGTGGGCAACTGATTGAAATCCTCCTCCCTATCAAGGTCAAGGTTCACATATTTCACTCCAAGTGCTTCATAGTGTTCCTTAAAACGGTCCTTTCTTCCCGTTACCAACACTTCACACCCTTGGTTTACCAATTCCGTGACGGTATGCACACCAATAAAACTTGTTGCTCCAATTACGATAATCATGGTTTCTTACTTAAAAATTTCACATTTATCATTAACACTCTATTTGAAATATGACATTATGCAAATGAACATATTGTTTTTTTGTGATTCCTACGACTACACCATTTAGCTCTCCCCGTTCGAATAAGGACAAAGCATCCGCTTTGACCAACGCACGCTGACCAAAAAAGTGACACCATACAACAGCGAGGAAATACAATTCCCCGATGTATGGCTAAGCAAAAATATGGTTACAAAAACGCTTCCCTTATGGGAAACTATAGACAGTTTTAGGATTCAAAGTTCCTCATCATGGTATCGCTCCATGCCCTGCCGCCACTCGGATGAGGATAAGATATTACTTCGTTACAAGTTCAGAAACCCGAGTAGCAAAGGAAGAAAGGCCACCCCATTCGCTCACGACGGGTTGATCGTCCAAAGCATCAAGGGAGGAAATATCAATACTCTCCACCTTCTCACCCTTTCTTTCAAAAGCGTAGGTTCTGATAGACTTGTCAAAGATGCCAGCAAAGATACCAGCCCCTTTCCCCGATACATCAAAGAGTTTTGCCAATCCTGCCTCTTTGTTTTTATTTGCCGATCTTTTTAGGATGTTGAAAGCCCACACAAACTCGAGAGGGACGGTAGAGTGAGTAGATACGATGACTTTTTTGCCCATCTGTACCAACTCCAGTATTTCCAACAGCACCGACATGATCGCTTTGGGATGAAGTCCCATCTCTGGCTCCTCGATCACAATATAATCATACTGATCTTTGTTGAGCAGCTGCATAGGAGGACCCGACACACAGTAGAAACCCATCAATAAAGGCATAAACTCTTTCTGTCCAGCGCTCCACGTCATAAACGGCATATCCATCCCGTCCACCTTCATACGCATTTTGCGCTGTCCGTTCTCATTCTCAAGTTCCACTCTTCCACCATGAAAAATAGAAGAATCAAAAGACCTCTTCTGCGCACTCTTCAGGCGAGTTTTGACGGGAAACAAGGTAGTATTCCCTCCCAAGCCGATCGACATAAACACACGCAGAATCTCACTAAACTGGCGCAACACATAAGGAGCCGTTGGGTCAAACTCTGAAAACGCCTTGGGCCGCCCATCCGAAATGCTAAACACCCTTTGAGCAGGTATGTAGAAAACCTTCTCCTCTGCCTCCTTCACCTTATTCTTCATCAACGAAATGACAGCAGAAGCCTCTCGCCCGTCATAAACTATTTTGGTGTTCTCTCCCCAAACGCCAGCCATACCATTGCCGAAGTACGCCTCCAACAAATAGGAAACGTTACTCTTGCTGATGATATAATTATACTTCCTCAGCGTCTCGACAATGGCTTCCTTGTCTTCCAACAGTTTCAGCAGTTCAAGAAACAGGCTTTTACCCGAAGCTTGCGCGCCGACAAGAATGGTAAGGTCACCAAATTCCACATGAGCCTTGCCTATCGGTCCAAAGTTTTCTACTTTCAGTTCATTCATATCTCAAATGTCAAATGAAGTCTGCAAATATACACTTTCCTTTGCTTCCCTGCAAATTTCCCCCAAGTTTCTTACCGTATCGCAGCTGCAGTTCTAGTTGTTTCCCTCACCAGCATGTATTTGAGCATAGAATAGGTCAGCAATTCGGGATGAAGATGCTAAAACATATCAAACATTTCGTCTATTGTTTTCTGGTTCATCCGGAAAATCGAGTGATAGTTTTTGTTCATAGTTGTTTCCCTTGCAGCAACCCTTGGTCAGCATGGGCCTCGAAGAGGCGATGTCCCCGCGAAGCTGTTCCATTACATGGCACTCTTTCTCGCCATGGCATAACTTGAGCAAGCTCAGTTCTGCTCATGGCTTACCGAAAGAGTTGTTACTTGTTGTAAAAGTTGTTCAAGTTGTCTTCTATGTGTCCACGTCGAATCACTCCATTTTCCGGAAGAACCTTAAAAGTCACCTATTACCCAATGACCATCTTTACGTCCTCCTTCACGTTTAAGAACGTGAAAATCTTCTCGCAAAGCCTTTAGTTCGCTTGAAATCTTTCTTGCAGAAAGGCCGGTCTTTCTTGCTAAATCTGCTATAGTAGTTTTATTTTCCCTAGATATTTTTTTAAATAAGAGCCTGAATATCAAACTGTTCTTTCTTGCACTCTTTCTTGCATTCTTTCTTGCATTCTTTAGCTATCATCCTAATGTTTCCCTACTCCAATACTCTTGTAGGTTCTCTTTGACACACTTCATCACTACTGAGAAGTCAATCTGTTCTTTCCAACGTATCTTTTTCAAGAAAGCCTTCCACAAAACATTGCGAGTTGAGTCTGCTGCAAACTTGTCTGTGAAAAGAGCTAGGTTCTCTCGGTAAGGTGTATTCCTGTTCTTGAATGTACAGACAATAGCTTCCGCTAGAAGTTCTGTATCAATCTCATGGTTAGTGAACAACTGGTACACATCAAAGAAATCCTTCATGCGACTATTGCTTTCGTCACGGTCAACCATTGCATGAAACTTCTCTGCTATAAAAGTTTCCAAAGAATAGGCATATAGTTCCACGGCGGGAACACCTGGCAACAACAACGGATAGTCCAATGACAGAGGATAAGGCGTTACCACATCACCAAATCCTATATCAACAGATACCTTTTGTAGTATAGTGTCTAAATGAGCTACAACTTTTACACAGGTACCAGGGTATTTCTTTTCAACGGCTATCGGCTCTAATTCAAGCGAGGCTGCATCAAAAGTTACTCCATCGTCCTCACACTCAATGGCGCACACTTTTTGAAAGACGCCTTTTAGATTTTCTCTGTCATTACTGATGTGCTCTCCCAACAGGTCAATATCAATGGTTGGACGAGCCTTGAACTCATCCAGGGCATACAACAAAGAACTGCCCTTCAAAAGAAAGTGGCTTTTGTAAGGACTTGCAGAGATACGAAATAGCAAGCGTTCATGCAAGTATCTCACCAACAATTTCATATAGTCTTCCTTCTCCTTTTTGGCGAGGTTCAGCAAGCGTGTCCTAATGGACTTCCCTATATTTTTTGTCATAGCCTTGTCTCCAGATATGTAGTCAATATTTTTTTCACTCTTAGTCTCTGTGCGTATTCATGGAGTAACGATACATTGCGGGTCTCCTTTTTGAGATAGTTGTCTATCACCTCACCGCAAACATCAAGCCCAATCTTGTTTCGGTACTTTACGGCATCACAGACTGTTCGCTCCATATCCGTAATGAGTACTTCGTATACTGATATGTTCTTCTTTACTATACCAAACTCCAAATTCTCCTTTTTCCAATAATAGAGGTCAATCGGGGGATATTCGGGCAAGCGCACCTTTCGTTTGGCTTCAATGGCAATGCAAGTAGCGGAAGGCACTTGTGTGGAAAGCCCATAATGAGCAAACGCACTATACAGGCAAAGCACTCCATGCGGAACTATACGCTCCACATCTATCATGTTATTTGCCAACGCAGACATTTCCACATAAACACCATTACGAATCCGCATAAGCGTTCCGTCTTCTATTGCACGGCGAAGCTGTTCATACTCGCCACGGCTTTTCACTTCGCCTGTGGTTATGAATCCACCTCGTTGTTTGAGCGTGTCAATAATTTTACTTCTATCCATACCACTCTTATTTTCGTGCAAAGATACAACTGCTTATTGAGAATAAAGAATGTTTTGTGTTAAAAGTTACGGAGAATACATATAACACCCGTAACACCTTACATTGCAACCAAACTCCGTTTTCATCCTTTCCACGATACGACCAGGAGGTTCATCCCTTTCCTATGACACCGACAATAATAACCGTGTTGACCAATGCTTCAGCCTCGCTCTCTAACAGGTTTTCTCACACATAGTGTATCATGACCACAAATATACACTTTCCTTCGCTTCCCTGCAAGTTCTCCCCCAAGTTTCTTTGCCATATCGCACTTGCAGTTCTTGAAGCCAAGTCGCGAAGACTAATCCTGCTTTCCTCCTAACATCTCTTTCAAACCATCTAATATCAGTTTTTCTGACTCTGATATTCGATAGACCACGTCAGAAATAACCAAATAAAGACGGCTGAGTTGCTTATAGTATTCGGAGGCATCCCCTTCACTATATGAATAAGTAGAGAAGACTCTTTCGTCAGGGTTTGCCAATACCAGAGTATAAGAATCTTCATCCGTATGAAAATTATAATCCTTCCATACTTTCACAGGGCATCCTCCTATGTAAGTACTATAAGCTCCCTTGGAATTAGGCTCTTCATTCCAAACTATTTTTTTAGCCTCAGTCGCCTCAATGAGCATCTTCAGCATCTTCTGATATTCTTCCTCTTTCATTTGTGCACTATTTTAATTAACTCCTTCAATTCTTGCATCACTTTCCAGCACGGACTCCCTTCAAGTTCTTGCTTCTCTATGTTTGCCACACTCTTCTCTTCCAAGCCTCGCGATTTTATTTTCTCCATAAAGGACGAGACCATCGTGTTTACCATTCGTTCAATATTATCCATCGCCTGCTCACTCGATCGTGACACTTTATTTGTCAGCTTCAGCAGGCTCTCGATATAATGAATCTCGTATAGTTGCGAACTAATTTCCAAAGAAATCTTACTCGCTCGATTTTTGAGATAAACAAAAAGCCACAATAGTCCTATTGTGATGGGCACACTCATCGTATAGGGCATATACTCATGCCATTTCTCAAAATGAAAGGTGCTTACATTAGACAAAAACCAACAATAGAATCCTAAAAACGCCACAACGACAATCCCCAATGCCACAAGACAAACATAAAACTCTACCTTTAGCTTTTTCAACTCACTGCTGAGATCGTCAACGCTCTTCAACTCTTCAAAAGCCTTGTCTATTCGTTCGGTTATGCGTTTCTCTTCATCAGCATCCTTCTGTATATTTTCTATCGTTTCCTTCCTTTCTCCCAACTCTTCGTCCAAAGAATCAATCTTTTCTTTCAACTGCTTAATCTTCTTTTCGTTGGGAGGCGTTTCATGCTGAGCCGCCACATACTGCGACCACAACTCGCTCCTTCTTTTTCGTAGTTGTCCCAAGCGATCTTCCTCTGCTTTACGGTCTTTATTCCTAACACTCTCATTCTTGTCCACTGAAGAGTCTTCCGACAAATAACTTATAGAGTTTAAAAACAACTTCGTTGATTTCAGTAATTCTTTGTAACGCCTAATTGTATCGTCCGTAAATTCTCCTGAAAATTCATGTCGAAAGTCAACCCAAGAACGATAGAGATCGCCTGGAGGACATTCCGCATTAATCAATAAAATCTTTATAGAAAGATGCTTTTCCAACATTCTTTCCACTTTTACTATACGCCTTTCTACATCAGAAACATCCAGACCACTAAAGATATTTATAGCCCCAAACTCATTACTACGAAGAGTATCTCGAATAATATCCAAGGTACGAATAACTTCATTGAGCGGATAATAAGAAAAAGTATTATTTATCATGACGAAAGAAAAGTCAAACTAAAGCTTCAAGAAAGATAGCGATTCCATTGACGACCACAACTACGAACAAAAGCCATGTATCTACCAAGCAAAAGCTTATCTTCTCACCCTTTTAAGTCAACTCTAAGACATCACCAACGCAAGAAAAGTTCCTCTGGTTGTGTCCCCCATATACACAAGCATTTCCATAATCGTCCGTAGATCGTTATATTTTCATGCAAAGAACTTGTCAAAAGACACTTTACGGAGAAAACAACAATGATGCAGTATCAAGAGCGTTTCGTCTTAACCAGTTCATTGTACAATTCAATGTAGTCTCTGAATCGCTCTTCCTTGTTATAATTATCCACTGCCCTTTTTCTACAAGCCTCAGAATACATCTGCTTCCCATTACAGAGAATAGTTTTTATGGCGTCGAACAATCCTGACATATCGCCTCTTTCCACTGCCAATCCAGTATATTGATCTATAATTTCAGGACTACCACCAGCTCTATAAGTAACCACTGGCGTTCCACAAGCCAACGACTCTATGTTTGTAGTTGGAAATGTATCATCATACGTAGGATTTACAAACACATCTGCAGCAGAATAATACTCAGCCAATTCTCGCTGACTATTAGTGCGGGGAATACAGATCATATTGTCTGGGATCCCATCCATCCATTTAGTATTTACACCGACCACCACAACTTGAAATTCAGGAACTTTGGACAACTCGATAAACTCTTTTTTACCCTTGAATCCTGACGCAACTACACCCAAAATCATTTTCTTTTCCTCCGCAATTCCCAAGCGAACTCGAAGATTTGTGGTTACAGGTTTGAACAACGTCAAATCTATTCCATTGTGAATAACTCGAATTTCATGCCCATTTAATATCGAATCCTTTACCAAACCACCTAGCCATTGCGAAACAGGCACGACAACCAATTTTTTGACTCTTTCGTACAACTGTTTTTTGATTCGATAATTTTTACGGCTCCGATCTACAAGACGAGACTTGTATTGCGCCATTAGCTGAGGACAATGGTTACATTCCGTCTTCCACTTATAGCAACCTTTATTCTCAAAATGCGTGCAATGTCCCGTGAATGACCAGCAATCATGTAAGGTCCAGACTATAGGGATATTAGCTTTAGCCAAATATTTGAACAACACAGCTATATTTAAATAATAGCCATGCAAATTATGCAAATGAATGACGTCAGGTCTAATCCTCTTTATCCGATGTATAAGCCAATAGGTAGCTAATGTAGAACCAAAACCATGCATTCCAAGATATTCACCCATTATTGCATGTATGATATTTCCAACTTTTGTACCTATCTGAAAAGACTTCACCTGGCTAGGATTGACATAGCGAGCCCCATGAGCTATATAACAAGTCCAGCCTTTAGACTCAGCTAATAGCGCAATTTGCTCTGCGATACGACCCGTTGACCCTGAATTTAGAGTAGTATTAATTTGAAGGAGAGTCGGTATATGCTTTTGAACCATATTAAAATACTTCAAACTATCACCCGTTAGATATTCAGCATTTAAGTCCAAATTCTGATCAGGCTAATATTATTATAAACTTTAACAAAGAATTACAACAGATCCAAATTCTTTCTAATCACTTCCATCTGGTAATTAGGATTCCAATTCGTATCTATTTCCTCAAAACAGGCTTTTCTTACTTCTTCACGCTGCTTTTGTTTAGTCGCAAACCAACGGCTAATAGTTGCTACTAAATCTTTTACATCATCCTTTTTAAAGAAATCACCAGTTACATTTTGCTTTATTGCCTCAAACTCCGGCATTTGCCAATCAAAATCATTGTGTGTAATTACTGGACAACCAAATACAAGGGCATGCATTGCCGTTAATCCCACATTACCAGGAGAAACACACAAATCTGCATTGTACACAAGCTCAGCATTTTTTCGCTCATCATAACAGGCCCCATAAAACCACACGTTTTTTTCTAGTTGCAATTTTATGACTCTTTGCGTAAGGTTTTCCCTTTCAACTCCATCCCCCACAAACACAAGGTTATATATTTTTCCGGATTTCTTTAGCATCATAAGAGAATCTATCACCATATCCAACTTCTTAACTTTTGTCAAGCGGCCAATAAATATTATAGTTGGAAAATTATTGTGAAAATGATTTGTATAGACATCAGAGGGCCTCATACGCTCACGCAATCCCTTCTGCTTAGCATAGTCAAGAGAGTTGTATATTACAAATAGTTTATTCTCGGGAACTCCCTTTTCTACCAGCAACCTCTTTGCCCTTACACCATATACAAATGTACCAGAAACATGGCGGAAAAGCCACAACTTCATTTGGGCTTTTAAGCCAGATTCTTTTCCATACCACCCATGAGTCCATATATATAGTCTTTTCTTGGGAAAGAAAGTATTGGCTAGCCAAAAGAACACCCAATCCGTAAGAGAACGCACCTCTGCCAACATTAAAAAATTTTGATACTTCTTTTTGAACAACAGCCTAAGCATACCTCTTTTCCAATACATTTTATTTGGATTTCCAGTAGTTTTAAAGTATTGTACACTATTAAGCAAAGACGTATCCATTTCTTTGATATCGGACTTTGCTTCACAAAAATACCAATCACATTCATATTCTGCATCAATCGCAGAGAATACAGCCTCACGATAATGAGGAGCAGAATTAAAAATTAGGCATAGTTTCTTCATCATTTTATTCATAAAATCGGATATTATATATTTGTTTTTGATCACATAGAAATTTAACCCTAACTTGAGAGCTTACGGGATGTGCGACCATTCGCTGCCAAACGCAACACCTTCGCCTCAATGCTACTACTGCAATTCTGGAACTTTGGCTTTACCATGATTGGATAATTACTTGACTCGCTCTGAAGATTTAGAATTTAAATATTCGACGTAAAAGCGTTATGCTTTTTCAAGACGAGCTATACAGGCTCTTACGAATTCTTACCCATTATTATCTCGGTACCTTCTTACTTTAGTTGAAAGCATTATACCCCATATCATCCATAACGGGAAACATTTAGCTCCTGGTCCAAAAGGTGGTTGTGCCTCAAACAAACTATTTAACATATAAGTCATCATCAATAGAAAAGCACACAAATCAAGTTGTTTGTTGGTATCTAACTTGTAAAGACATTCTTTCATTCTGTTCCCAATAAAAACAAAAACTATAATAGCACCCATTATTCCATATTGCGTTAAAATGATAATTGGAAAACAATCAAAATACTTATTCCCAATTCCTATAATAGGACTAGAGACAAACAAATCCACACATGTTTCCAATTGCTCAACTCTGCCAGAAGAAAGGGAGTTTAAATCTGATGAATCCCTGTTTGCAAACAAAATGCCCTCTACAAGTGTTCTATAGAAAGATGGATTGGATAATATGTATATACACATAGCTATTATCGCTAGAAAAAAAACATATCTAACTTTTTTATTTTTATAGACAAACGTAAAGTAGCCCAGTACAAAAAAGAAGCCTAGCAAGGTTGCTCTTGATTTTAAAATAAACATAACATACAATAATATAACTATCAGACTGTATGCTACTATTTTTTGAGCAAAATTTGAAGGCCTAAAAAGCGTAAAAAGGATTATACAAGCAGAAAGAAAAATTTGCGCAGCAGAGTTCTTGTGGCCATAAGCATACACTATGGAAAACATATCAGCCCCTACAAGATATTTAACATATACGGAAATTCCGTATACTAAACTGGCAACAAAAAAGAAGAATGAAAGATTATTGAAAGATCTTTTAAAAGACTGTACGTGCATACCATAACAGTATGAAACAGATAATATAAATATTGATATACATATATTATAAGTATCAGCACCTATATAAGAAACGTTTGTAACAGCTTCGCAACACAGGCAATAAAAAACAAATATTAAAACAAAAATATAATAAGGGATTAGAATTCTATCTAAGAACAGTTTCGCGTTTGAAAGAAGATAGAATACAAATGGAATAAACCAAGATAACTTAAGGAGATCACTATTACCTATTTCCAACGCTATAAATACCTGAGACACTATACTGCATGCAACTGCAAAATAAAAACTCAAACTTTTCATCCTATTTTATCTTTATGTTATAGATAATCCACATTGTAAAGAAGAAGCCTAGTGAAATCACGACAGAACACCAAGCGTAACTAATGGCTCCATTATTCAATGTACGAACCGCTAACATATAGTACACTAAACCAACAAAAAACAAATCACGAACAAATCTTAGAAAAAACAAAAGCCAAGTTTTACCTTGCGCCATGAGCTCTGATTTAAAAACGGAAGTACAACTTTCGAGTATTGTTGTAAATACCATTACCCGAATTAATTCAGGCAAGCCCACAAATGTTTTACCATAAAAACTTGCAATAAAATTTGAACAAACATAGACTCCAACAAAGGGAATTATTGTAGTGCAAAGATTGACCAACAACATCTTGTTCACAGTTTTATCATGCTGCCTTTTATTACCTAAAGAACTAGACAAATATGACAACACAACATTACCAAGAAGAGAGGGTATCATTAACACTATCGAATTCCATTGAGCTCCGACAGAATAAATGCCAAGCTCTCCAACAGAAGCATATTTTGTCAATAACATTACTGCTGTCCAGTGACAAATAGTATATGAGCTTTCTTGTAAAGCTACAGGAAATGAAAATTTAAATAGTTCAAGTTTAAAGCTTCTACTTTTTTGCAATGTTAGACTCCTATTTTTTTCACGGATGGTTAAATAGTTCAACAGAGCATTAAAGAATTGTGAGGAAAGCAAAGTTAGAAGAGATCCTTTAAGACCCCAAAAATAGGTAAGAGGTACACACATTGCCAACATAAAGAATCCTGACAAGAAAGAATTTCTAGCTGTGATTTTAAAATCCTTAAAGCCAGCCAATATACCTATTTGCGTGGTAGTAATAGCCTTAAACACAACAACAATAGCTAAAGCTTGAAAAGCAATTTTTAATTCTGGAGCATTTACATAATTTGCTAACGGTCCAGAGAAAGACATTAAAACAACAGATATCAAGCCACTAAATAAAAGCGTAATAAACAACGAATCCCTAATTATACACCTAACATACTCACACTTCTCATTCATGAATTGAGCGATGTACTTTGTGGACGTAAAGCCTAAGCCAAAGGTTGCGAAAGATGCAATATAAAACATGGTGGTCTTCACAACACCATATTCCCCATATAAATCTTTTCCAAGGAATCGGGCTATTATTATACCAGCCAACAACATCAGGCCATTTCCAAGTCCATTGCCGAAAACTGCCCAAAAGGAGTCTTTGAAAAGTTTACTATTAAGACACTTTTCTTTAATTCTCTTTAAACTCATAGATATTGAAGTGTAAGTATTCGGTGAACACCGTATTGCATAGGCTCAAACAAAGCAGTAAATTTGCACGGCGGCATTGTCATTGCCTTTTTTGAGACAAGCATAGGAGGTTTTGCCCTCCACCAGCTCATGCCAATGGGGAGTACACCTTCATTTGACTAAAATTTTAATTCATGTTTATCATCCCTCGTCTTCCCAAAACTCAGGAAGAAGAGTATAAAGTTTATCCTTGGGCGTCGTCTTTATGTTTTTCAGCACATAAGAGAGCCAACGCTCAGGATTTTTACCCAGTACCTTGCAGGCACCAAACAACGAGTACATCATCGCAGCCCGCCTGCAGGCATCCAAGTCTCGGCAGAACAAATAAGACTTCTTGCCCATCACCATGTCACGGATCAACCTTTCAGTATCCGTGTTGTCCATCGGCATCTCTATAAGCACGAAGCTGCTCGACGCTGATGTCGGCAGGAAGGATGAGCGTCACGCCATTGGGATAGACCAATTTTAGATAAGGACTGCGGGAGGGGCGACCATTCGCAGCCACTCGCATATCCTTCGCCTCACTGTCACCGATCACAACCTCGGCGAACTTTGGCTTGCTGTTGTTGAATGCTTTCTTGCCTTGTACCATAACTTGAACATTTTAGTATCACGGTGCAAAAGTGCGAAACTTTTTCTAGGCGCACAATACGGCTTTCACCGAATACTTACCTTACAACCTTTCCAGCGTGGATCAGCCTTGAGGCTTATATTTACCTTGCACCTCTTCTAGCGTTTTTATAAATTTTTCTACATACTCATCATCTACAACCTTGTCATCAATATTCTTTAGCAAACACAACATATCATGTATATCGTTTAACAAAATTTGCTTTTTATTATTTGCGTCTTTGCTACTAACATTCATCAATATTTCCCATAATAGATAAAACTCTTGGTTGGAACGACTAAAAGTAGAGTTTTTTTTAACATTAAGGATTTCATTGAAAGAATCTTTGGTAGGACTCCCATCCAATAATATGTCCCTAATTATCTTTATAATGCTTTCAGTTTTTTCAATTGCAGACATGAACACTTGTTTCTCGAGACTTTTGTCTTCCAAACCATCCAAAATAGTTGTGATAGCATTTTTGGTCTTTATGCGACACGTAAATTTCTGCAATCGCGGATAAAATCCTAAGACTTTACAGAAATTTTGTCCTTTCATATAGCTATAGCACAAAAATGACAAAATAGTTACCAATTCTTCATTTTGCATTCTATCTAGAGCCTCACCTTGCTCGTCAATTTTGGGCTTAACAGAATAGAACCATTCCGAATAACATCTTGTTATGTTTTTTATTTTTTCAATCACGTCTTTATCACAGGTTGAATTCCACATCTCAAAGCTATTAAGTCTAATTGGATAAGGCTTATTATTCAACCTTATAAATAAATCTGTTGGTTCAAAGTTCGGGTTTAATTCTTCTGATATTTCTATTTCATCTATATCAAAATCCAATATTGTATCTTCAACCTCGTTCATTATATCGTGATAATTCTTATTATTATATTTCGTCAAAACCCTTAGACCTTTAAGCGGAAAATTATTAATATTTGAATATGACATATTTCCGTCTTCATCTTTATATTTTTCTCCCAAAAATCCCAATATAGTCAGCAACCTTTGCTGTCCATCGACAACTTCTTTTATACCATCCCTGCGTACATATATAAAAAGCGGCGGTAGTTTAATACCTAACAAAATGCTTTCAATAATAGAAGACGCCTTGGTTATGTTAATTTTTTCTTGTCTCTGATAGGACGGCCTTATTAAATATTTATGACCTATAACTTCAGTTAATATTTGATCAATTGGTTTAGAGCCGGGATTCGGTTTTGAGATTCTTAATTGTGAAAGCTTGTCCATTGACAATTCTGCCTGCTCCTGCGTCTGCTGCATTTTCTTATGAGTTTTGGAAAAGGCAGAGTTTCGTAGATAAACATCAAAATTCAACCCATACAAAGCACGCATAAGGCTAGCCATATCTTCGAAACGCTTCATTATATTTCCATAATAATGATCGGAGTCCGTTTGGTATACGTCTTTATGAGATTTGTAGTGATCAGAGATTTCATTTCTGTTCGCCATTAGGTCAAAATGAACGCCTTCTTTACGCATAACAGACAAAGCCCAAACAAAACATTCATAGTAATTGGCACAAGCGCTGGGGGTTATTTGAAAGCCACTGGCAATATCATCCAACAAGGTTTTCTCCACTATAGATAATTCGATATTGGATTCTACACAATTCTGCACAAAATTATCATACCACAACTCTATTAAAAATCCCTTTCCCGTATGAGCATATCTTGAAATTGGCATATCGCGTAAGATTAACAATTTTCTCAGCATTGAAGCCATTTCTATGATTAAATCTTTTTGCTGCTTATTACTATTAGGGAAAAAAGTATTCTTTACTAACTCAAAGATTTCGTTGTCTTGCAATCGTTTCTTGAAATTATCGGTAATATCATCCTTATCGTACTTGGCATTGTCTACCTCGGATTGAGTTAGCGGTGTTATACCCGAATTATATCGACGAAATATTTCTTTTTTAACCTTATCTTCGAGGACTGTCGAAACATCAGGTAGACCAACAATTTCAAATTCAAAAACTCGGATTTTTGTATCATCGAATAATGACTGAAAGTCAGGTTTAAGCGTACTATACCTTTCCCCGTCTAAGGCTTTTAGGTCCATTAACCCAGATGAATGCAAAGCGAAATTATCCTCCTTGAACCTTTTCAAAGTCTCAAACCGTTGGCGCCCGTCAATAACCTCTACTTGAGTTCCTTTTTTAAAAAACACTATTGGCGGTATCTCTGTTCCTAAGAAAATACTTTCTATGAAAAAACTTTTCTTATCCTTTTCCCAAACATAGTTACGCTGGTAATAAGGATTGTACATTATCCGTTTTAAGTATCTATTGCTTAAAAGGGTTGCAACAGAAACAGTTCGAGCATCTTTCTTAAGTTGATACTTAAATATGACTTCCAACTCTTTGCTATTCATCATCTTTGTCTATTATGATTTTACGAATTTTTGAACTGTCTATTTTATATTGTATCTGTTCGTAGTTAGTATGAGGGTAAAAACCTCTTTCTACTTTTATAGAACCATCAACGCCTATCATCTGAGCATTGAAGATTAAATCAAATAATAAATATCTAAAGACTTGTCCAAACTCTACGAATGATTTATACGTACCTGTATTAACTATGGAAACGCATATTTCTTCATCGTATTCTAAACTTATACTTATGTCTAAGGAGTCAAAGAAATGTTCTTCGTATCGTTCTTCGACATTGTCGCAAACTAAATTTACAAAGCTTTTAATTATAGGAGAAATATAGTCGTAGAAACTCTCAACTTGCATCAAAAATTGTTTGTCTTTTGAAACAAAACGGTTTGCGATTTCGTATTTATGAAGAGGAGAGAGATGCTTCAATACATTAAACTCATACAACAACCGCTGAGATTCACCTGCATACCGCGAATGGCTATTGTAATACAATACAAGTAGTTCGTCCTCTGTCAACTGAGATCGAACTATTTTTACATACTTCATTTTTTCAGATATGCTCTCGACAGGAGCAGAGACTGCTATTGTCATTAAGCGATAGAATGTACGAAAATAATGAGTTAAAGAAAAGCGACTGGATACCATCTCCTGACAATATATTTTAGAAGCGAACAAATATGCATCATATTCATTCTTGTTACACAGAGTTCTATCCTTTAATCGATCAGACATCTTGCTTAAAAATGAATTTAGTACAGTCTCTCCTTGTGGTGTTTTATTCGTAATACCTGCTTTTATATTCAAATAGACATTAAAGTACGAATAGAAAAAGCTCTCAAATTGCTGTATTCTCATCATTTCAAGCTGTTTTTGAAAAGCTTGACGTGATTGTTTTAACTCCGATACTTGATTCTGAAACTCTTCCGTTTGCTTTTGCAAAGACATTTGATTTATCCTTACATCTTTGCGTTGCTCTTTCAGTGCAAGTAGATATAATAAAGAGGCAGCAAATGCTAAAATAGTTCCTATGAAACCACCTACGAAATCACCAAACTGGCCAACCTTTTCCTCACTCATTATTGTTGAGAATTGCCAATTTCCAAATATGACAAAAAGCACCGCTGATAGCAGTAAAGAAAAAAATGCTAATACAACAACTATTATAGAGAAAGATTCTGCAAAGAGCAATCTTTTCAGAAACGCCAAGATTCTAAAAGCTTTTCTATTCTTCATATATTGAATAATCAGGCACTAATAAGCGTTTAGATTTGATTTGACACTAAGGATCGTATGCGCCAAACAAATCTACTTCCCAAATATCTCAATTATTCTATCCTTACCCTCAGCTTTCAGGGTCTCATTTGCTGCCTTTATTGCAGATTCTGCACCAACCTACAAACCATAAAGGCTTTTATCTTGTGATGATTGGTACTCCTGCTTAGCAAGCTCAATCATTGACAACAAGTAGTTTTCAGGGTCAACAAACGGCTTGACATGCTCGGGACGAATTGCGGAATAAGGCAAAGCATCAAGAATTCTGAATGATCCTATATAATCTTGGAGACTATATAGGAGCGCGGTATTTTGTGACTTTTCCATCATGTCTATTTTATTAAGTTTTTAATGAGATTTTCAAACACATTTTGTATTGAATCTGCGATTACACTAGAGTTTTTACGCTCAACTCTACAAGCGTTTTGGTGATTAGCTATTTATTGCTGTCTGTCAAATGAACAAACTCGTCCTGACAGACTGCTAAACGGGTATTGAGGTCAGAAGCAAGTTTCTCCCGTTCATTGGTGTATGACTCCTTCAACTTTTGTTCACGGGCTTCAAATTCTGCACGAATCTCAGCGACTACTGATTGGCGAAGAGAATCCAAAAGGGTTGCGTCCCCATTGGTTGTCATAAAGGAGATCATCTTCTGCATCAGATCGTTTATTTGGTCTATCTTTTCGGATAGCTGGTTGTTCAGGCTTGAAGTCATAGCCTCCAGTTCCTCTATTCGCTTTTCGCGAGCTAGAAGTTCTTTGCGAAGCTGCTGATTTTCGGTTGCCCAGTCATGCGATTGCACATGAATCGCTTGTGTGTGTGTTTAGGTTTCATAATGGATAGACACAAATAGCGTCGTTTACGTCTAATGGTTTGAGATCTTACGGGGTAAGGATGGGTTGGCGGGCAAGCCGCCAAAGGGTTTTTCACATTAATCGCCGTTAATCGGACATTAATCTGTTGTTAATATTTTGGAATACCGTCATTCGGACGGTAATACGACATTGTTCCCCACAGCAGTATCGCTCTGCGCTATGCCGCCACTCGGATAGGGATATTACTTACTGACATAGGGAAAACTACTAGAACAACAAGTACAATATATAACAACGCCTTCGGCAAGGCACTTGGGTGGACAGAAATCCTGCTGCAAGCGAAACAACATGAACAAGGCTTCGCAAGGACGATGTCCTAGCACTTCCCTTAAGCCCATGACAATGCCTTTTGAACGGATTGACGCTCACGAATAACGGCCAACATTGCTTTGCTGGCACCTGCAGCATCTGCCATTTCATACATCGTGATCTTTGTATCCTCGCCAGTTTTATCTGCTTGTCGCTTTGCGCGCTTCCAAGCTTTGTCCTCATGTGACTTGTCTGACAAATCAAAGGAATCTACGCCTTTGCATTTGTCTATCCACTTATCAAGCATCTTGACGTCAGCTACTGAGAGTTCGTCCATATCGCAAACAGCTTGCTTTGAAGCAAGAATAAGTTGATGACCGTCCTGTGATAGTTCTATCTTCAATGAGTCGGCGAAGTCTTTCAACTCCGGTGAAGATATCTCAGCCTTTCCTTCTACTCCACGCAACACCTTGTAGGTCAATGTTGGAACAGGGCCATGCTCCCGTGCCACAAAAGTATCGTAGATGATGGGCAAGCCGTACTCTTTCAGCTGGTTTTGCTGGGCAAAGTACATGACCTTAAAGAGGTGGATGTAGTCCACTCCCTCTGGGAATGCCTTCAAAATGTAAAGCACAACTGCTTTTATCTTTAATATCTGATCTATTGTCTTCATGACGATTATTCCTTTCTTTAATTTGGCAAAAGTACCACTTTATTCCTAAACGACCAAGGGTTTCTCGGTTTTTAACGCGCGCTTATAGCATAAGGGGTGTTGGTGGCGGGCAAGCCGTCAGGGCTTTTTACATTAATCGCCGTTAATCGGACATGAATTGGTCGTTAATACTTTTTGTCATGGGCGGGACCTGTGACGGGCCTCCAAGGCATCGTTGATGCGGGCGCGAATGTTGTTCACGCTTCTTCCTGTGGTGATGTTGATGGCGAAAGGAAGCAGGCATTGGATGAAGCTCTCCTTGACAATGGTCTCTTCGGTGAGCTTGGGTTCTTGATCCAACAGGGAGACGACGACTTGGGCCAGATCGGTGGCGTTGTTGCACGCGCGAATCTTGTTGAGGTGCTCCGGGATGTGGTCCTTGTCGATGTAGCGAGAGAGCTTTTCTGCCTCGGAAGAAAGAGCGTCGCTGGTAGTCTGGACGACCTGCAGTTTGTTGGCATGGTCATAGACATAGAGGTTTTGTACCGCCTCAGTGGCGTTGGGCAGAATCTGGTTGTTTCCGCCGTAAATGTTGATGGTCATATCACACATGGAAGGTTGAATATTTGTTTTGGATGATGAATACTCGATAGAGGGTCTTAAGTACGCTGCTTGATGAAGTTAACTTCGAAGCCCGATGAAGTTAACTTCGCTGGCCGATGAATATAACTTCGTAGGCCGATGAATATAACTTCATTTTTTGGGGTGGTTGGGGAGGATTTTCTCCTTATCTATATATAGGCACCGAGAAATCCGTCTTTCACGTCCGTCGGGGGTGAGTTCTGAGCAAAATCAGACCGATTATGAACGGATTGTGAATGGATTGTAAACGGATTGTAAACGGTTATGAATAGATTTGATTTCGGCTTCTCAACTTAGTACCTTTGCATCGCAGTCAGGGAACAACAACCAATTCTGTCGGGCGCAATGACTGCTTGCGTAAACATCAAGTCCCATACCGACGATGGGCAAGCGTATGATCAATTACAGTGTGTACATGATGCGTAATTCGTTGAAGCCGAATCTCCCCGAGAAGGCGTATGCCAAGGCGCAGGTGAAGGAGGTGATGTCGTTTCGCGACTTCGTGGCCCACATCGCCGAGCATGGTGGCTACAAGCGTGGACAGGTGAAGGGCGTGCTGAGCGACATGTGCTCGTGTCTCGTGGAGCAACTGTTAGAGGGCAAGAAGGTGATGCTCGATGAGCTCGGCAACTTCTGGCTGTCCATCAGTAGCGAAGGGGCGGAGAGCTGTGAGACGTTCACGTCGAAGAACATCACGGCAGTGAACATCATCTTCACGCCGGGTACGGACTTCGAGAACCTCATCGGACGCGCGGCCTTCAACCCGGTAGCGAGCCGATCGCTGCAAACTGCTGCCTTGAAGGCGGAGAAGAAGGGTGAGAACGTGATCGACATCGAGGCCGTGAAGAAGGGTCCTGGCAACGGTGGTGGCAACACGGGAAAGCCTTCTAACCCTTCTGAGGGTACGGGCGAGAACACCGGTGAGCCTTCCAACCCGTCGGGTGGCGCAGGAAGCAACACGGGTGAGGACGGCAAGACGGACACGGGAATCACCAATCCGCCGAGCAGTGGCGAGGACGGTGGCACCTTGGGTGACTAATCAAGCAGTTTATGAAGTTTATTCTATTCATCTATCTTAAAACATCGCGTATGAAAGTGAACTGGAAACGTGTGGCACTGTATGTGCTGCGAATCATTGAAATGGTGATCACCGGCGCAGCGGGTGGAGTCATCACGCAACTCTAATCTCTAACTCGTGGTCACGGCCTCTGCGCATCGGCCCTCAACTCGTTGACGGAAGATGGAGGGGTCGTGACCTCTCACTTGAATTTCTATGAGAACTATCACTTTGATCATTATTCATTGCTCGGCGGTACGGCCCAGCCAGACGTCGAGCGCGCAACAGATTGACTCTTGGCACCGCAAGCGGGGCTGGAGTGGCATCGGCTACCACTATGTGGTGCGGCGGGACGGAACCGTAGAGCGGGGACGGCCCGAGGCGAAAGTGGGGGCGCACTGCCTGAACCACAACAGGCATAGCATCGGGGTCTGCTACGAGGGTGGTCTGGACGCCCTGGGCAGGCCGGCGGACACGCGGACGGAGGCGCAGAAGCGTGCGCTACTCACGTTGGTGCGGGAGCTCAAGGGGCGGTACCCACGGGCGATCGTCGTGTCGCATCATACGTTCGATCCGCGCAAGGCGTGTCCTTGCTTTCATGCGGAGCGTGAGTTTAGGGACGTTTCTTGCTGATATAGGGAAAACAACCAGAACAACAAGTACAACTTATAACAACCCGTGGACACGCGATAATCTGCTGAAAGGGAAACAACAAAGTACAACAAAGAGGACTGTAAGACAGTCTTTTTTTTGCTAAGGTTACTTGGTTGTAAAACTACAGCGTGGCTTTGCAGCGGTGGGCATAGACGGCATAGGCGGTCACGACCACGAAGCAGAAGGCGGGGACGGCGTAGGAGGTATAGATGTTGGTGTGGTCGGAGACCATGCCCTGGAGCGGGGTGAGGAGGGCGCCTCCGAGGATGGACATGATCAGGCCGCTGGCTCCGATCTTCGAGTCGCCGGGGTGCTCGCCTCGCATGATGCCGCCGAGGGCAATGCCGTAGATGGTGGGGAACATCAGGCTCATGAAGGAGCTGATGAGGACCAGCGAGGTGATGCAGAGCCAGCCCGTGCCGGCGCTCAGGACGACCGTGAGGCTCAGCAGGGCGGACATCACGCCGCCGAAGGTGAGGAGGCGCGAGGGGGAGAACCAGCGCATCAGTCCCGTGTAGATGAAGCGGGAGAGGCAGTGGCCGATGATGGAGATCAGGTAGATGCTGCTGGCGGCAGCCTCCAGGCGGCCCGTCTCCTGCATCACCAGGCGGATGGTGAAGCTCCACACGCCGATCTGCGCGCCGACGTAGAAGAACTGGGCGACCACGCCACGGCGGTAGAGGCGGTTGGAGAGGAGGCGGCGGAAGCTCGCCCCGACACTGTCGCTGCGGTCGTCGTCCTTGCCCGAGGGCATGCGGGCGAAGAGCATCACCACGAGGATGCCGAGCAGGACGAGGCCGAGGGCGGCGTAGGTGCCGCTGATGGAGTAGAGGCTGATGTCGTCGAGGATGAAGTACTTGCTCATCAGGATGCCGAGGATGGAGCCGACGGGATTGAAGCTCTGCGCGATGTTGAGGCGGCGCGTGGCCGTGCGCGGGTCGCCCATGCTCATGACGTAGGGGTTGGCTGTCGTCTCCAGGACGCTGCAGCCGCCGGCCATCACGTAGATGGCGACGAGGTAGAAGCCGTAGCTCGCGACGCGGGCGGCGGGCAGGAAGAGCATCGCCCCGGCGGCGTAGAGGAGCAGGCCGAGGATGATGCCGGACTTGAAGCTCCTGCGACGGATGAAGAGGGCCGCGGGCAGGGCGAAGCAGAAGTAGCTGCCGTAGAAGGCGAACTGGATGAGCGAGGTCTGCGTGTCGCTCATGGACATGATGCGCTTGAAGGCGGCAAGCAGCGTGTCGGTCATGTTGTTGGCAAGACCCCAGAGGAGGAACATGCTCGTGACCAGCGCGAAGGGGACGGCGTGGCGTCTGTCGATCGTTTTCATCATTTCACGATGCCTTTCTCCAGGTATTCGGCGAGGTTCATGCGCACCTTGGCGGCGGCGCCCTCGGAGGCGACCTTCGCCATGTCGTGATCGACCATGATCTTCACCAGTTCCTCGAAGGTAGTGGTATTTGGGTTCCAGCCGAGTTTGGCGCGGGCCTTCGTGGGGTCGCCCCAGAGGTTGACGACGTCGGTGGGGCGGTAGAAGTCGGGGGAGACCTCGACGAGGGTCTTGCCGACGAGGTGGTCGGGGCCACTGACGCAGATGCCTTTCTCGTGCTCGGCTTCGCCCTCCCATTGGAGTTCGATACCGACATAGTGGAAGGCGAGCTGGGCAAACTCGCGGACGCTATGCTGCACGCCCGTGGCGATGACGTAGTCCTCGGGCTGGCGGGCCTGGAGGATGAGCCACATACACTCGACGTAGTCCTTGGCGTAGCCCCAGTCGCGCAGGGAGTCGAGGTTGCCGAGGTAGAGTTTGTCCTGCAGACCCTGGGCGATGCGGGCGGCGGCGAGGGTGATCTTGCGGGTGACGAAGGTCTCGCCGCGGCGCTCGCTCTCGTGGTTGAAGAGGATGCCGTTGCAGCAGAACATGCCGTAGGCGTCGCGGTACTCCTTGATGATCCAGAAGCCGTACTGCTTGGCGACGGCGTAGGGGCTGAAGGGATGGAAGGGGGTGTTCTCGTTCTGCGGGACTTCCTCGACCTTGCCGTAGAGCTCGGAGGTGGAGGCCTGGTAGATCTTGCAGCTATTGGCGAGGCCTACCTTGCGGACGGCCTCGATGATGCGGAGGACGCCGACGGCATCGACATCGGCGGTGAACTCGGGGGAGTCGAAGCTGACCTGCACGTGGCTCTGGGCGGCGAGGTTGTAGATCTCCGTGGGGCGCACGTCGGCGACGACGCCGACAATGGACATGGAGTCGCCGAGGTCGGCGTAGTGGAGGTGGAAGTGGGGGCGGCCCTCGAGGTGGGCGATGCGCTCGCGGTAATCGACGGAGGAGCGACGGATGACGCCATGGACGTCATAGCCTTTGTCGAGGAGGAGTTCGGCGAGGTAGGAGCCGTCCTGGCCAGTCACGCCCGTGATGAGGGCAATGTTTTGTTTGCTCATAAAATTCGTTTTTGGGATAGTGGTTGGCAGGCGAGCTGCCGTTTTACATGAATCGCCGTTAATCGGGCGTTAATTGATTCGTTAATACTTTATGCTGCGGCTTCTTGCTGGGTCTTCTTGCTGATATAGGGAAAACAACTAAAACAACAAGTACAACTTATAACTATGCTTCGCCGGGACAACACGCTATGCGTGACACAAACCTGCTGAAAGGGAAACAACAAAATACAACAAAGAGGACAGTTTGCACTGTCTATATCCTTGCAGAGTTAGTTTTATTAGAAATGAATACAAAAAGAAACTAACGCTTCTTTCATGCTTAGTCCATTGAAGCCATAAAACTTTGCAAACTATCCATGCGAACGACTCCAGCATCTGTGCTTCCTTCAGCTTCTTTCATAGCTGCCAAAGTCGTAGCATTGGGCTGGTCGGTAGTTGCGTCATCGACCAACGTCTCATCCGAACTCAACACCTTAACACCCTGAATAGCTTTAAGTACAGCTTTCAGATGTGCCATGATGGAGGGGTTGTCAATTTGCAATGTCAATGTTGCCATAATCTAAGCACTTTGTTTCTTTCTGACAAAGGTACGGATTTTTCCGTATTCATGCCACAAGAACATCCGCATTTAATTAAAATTAAGCATTTCAGGAAAAGCTGCCCGTCGTTGCTGCGGCTTCTTGCTGATATAGGAAAAACAACTTGAACAACAAGTACAACGTATAACTATGCTTCGCCGGGACAACACGCTACGCGTGGCACAAACCTGCTGAAAGGGAAACAACAAAATACAACAAAGAGGACAGTTTGCACT
>OGHD01000263.1_pt1 | contig 27919 bp, 32 predicted proteins | sample 1571341 | NCBI WGS metagenome assembly OGHD01 (sample SAMEA2582026, study PRJEB24529) | metagenome | biome: Human gut stool | place: China | collected 2011 | reverse complement strand
AACTTACTAGCCACTAACCTATGTACATAGAGCTTCTTGGCTTTACCATCTATAACACAGCTAACCTGATAATGACCAGTGCCAACCTTGAAAGGTTTCATTGGCTTTCCTGCCTTACTTAGGATAGTTCCGTGTGAGCCCACCCGATATCCTGCGTTCTCCACTTCTCTATACACTTTAACCTCCTACTATTACCTATGACCTCTTATAGTGTCTCTTAATTCCCTGCATCGTCCTAGCGACAGCTAGTTATTCCATAAGGTACACCATAAGCAACAACATAAGATAATCCATAAGGCCTTACATAAGGTACACGATAAGGAAGTACATAAGGTAACACAAGATAGCAGACAGGAGCAAAAGGGACAGATAGCCCACGCCCTCCCAGACAGTCAACACGCCCTCACACCGCGCAAGCGGCCTCCTGTGGCCCCTCATCCGGCTGGCCTAGGCGAACCCTTTGGCCCTCACTCACGCAGTCTCTGCGAGCCTTGCGAGCAGTAAAGAAACGCCCCAGGCCCGCCCTCCGGCCCTAGAAATGCCACAGGCACCCTATGGGGGACAACCCGGACGGGCGACGGGCGAGAGACCTGACACACGCCTATATCAAATTTGACTTTGGTTACTTTGTGACCACCTTTGGTTACACTAAGTCAAAGCCTTGTGGCTTCTTCATGTAGCACTGGACAGTTCCACCAAGTACCTTCTGGATGACTAAGGCTGATTCCTCGGACTCATGAATCTTCCTGAGTACCTTCTTCTTGAACGGCCCTACACCATACGTGTGAATCCAAATCATGTTACCTCCTTAATGAAGGGCCAACCTAGGTCAGCCCTTTGTTACACTAAGATACTACCTGCTACGCAGACGATGCAGAAGGCTTACGCATGGCCCGACGCTGAACATCTTTAGCAATGGCATAAGCCTGCTTAGGGTCACGCCCGGAAGCTATAAGCTCCTGCGTGTTCTGGCGTACAGCCGATTCCTTCTTTGATTTGATAAGTGGCATTGTTCCTTAAATCACATTGCAAAGAATATTGGTGTAGTCCACAGTGGCGCCAATGGCCGTCTGAATGTTCACCCTCATCTTCCTTGCACCAATCGGCAATCTGCCTCGTAGTGTGTTCTTGCCTATAACCTTCCAACCCGTAGAGGTGCCTAGGTTGGCAGCGACACCACTAAGTTGGTTGTCGTGCTCGTCGAGGTAGGTGATAGAGATCTGCCCTGCATTATCAGATGCAGACTGTATGTTAACCATCACAGACATAGAGAAGGAACCAGAAAATAATGGGACGGTTGCAACTTGAGACACGTTAACAGGACGAGTACCAGGGATCACACGCATAACACCTTCACCCTTTAGCCCTGCACCTGCCACATAGCTTGCACTACCTCCGCCTAACTGTGTGTCTGCTGACCACCCCTTCATATCACCCATACCTAGGTTCCAGTTTGAGAACAAGGATAGAGATGGGTGGATCGGGCAGCAACCAGAGCCATTACGCAACTGATATCCGCAGTTCACAACAGACACAGCACCGCCTCCAGAGCAGAATGCATGATAACCTGTCTCCTCCTCTTGCTTATAATGACCACCATAAGGGATGGTGATATTAGACAAGTTCAACTGGTTGCCCTCTGAGACATTGATGAGTGCCTGTGTTTGACCTGCGTTACTGTTTGTAACAATACTCCCTCCAACTATGTTGAATAAGTTGGTGTGACCTCCAGCGATATCTATGTATCGTCTTGTATCCCGACTCCCTGGGTTTTCGAAATTACAACCTTGGCACGTGATGGATGTGCTAGATGAGGCATCTACGAAGAATGTGATGTTAAGGAATGAGCAAGACACGAAGAGCATTGTGAATGACGCACAAGAGATGCGTATGTTACTACCTGCACCATCAAAGAATTGGCAATGGTAGAACGTGAGAATCTCTCCACTATCATCTAACCCCTGAGGCACATACAAAATCCCGTTAGGATTTAAGGCATTTAGGCTGTTAACCTTATAGAATACGAAGCGCCAAGAGTTATGACCCATCTTAATGTTGTAATCAAACTTGTCAAAAGTGCAATTTCGTATCTCTGTTTGACCGTTGTAACTCTTAACACCATCTGTGGTACGCCGTCCAGTGAGCAAGCCACTTCTGCCACCTGTCTTGTCTCCGAACACATAGAGCCCTTCAAGGGCCACAGATAGGTTGTTATAGCAAGGTGCAGGTGTGTACGAGTAGCTGCTTGTGATGGTAAACAGGTAATCACCTGTAAACTCTGTGGCGTCTATTCTTGCACGACTCACAGAAGAAATACCTGCAAGGGATGGGTCAATGTCAATGCCAGAAGAACCAGCGACCTTGTAAGAGCCACCTCCTAAGAAAAGTTGTTGCAACTTAGAAGATGCGTACAGGTACGCCTTCTTTATAGCTGGAAGGCTGTCATATGTGGTGCTAGGCATGGCACCCCACATGTCCGCAAAGATTAGCCCATCAAATACACGGATAAGCCTCGTTCCATCATTTGCCACAACCACAGAACCGTCATCACCTGCCTCGGTTGACCCTCTGCTCACTTTGAACAAACCAGACCCTAAACCTACACCTTCATGCCATGATTCCAGGAATACACTCGAACCAAGATAGCATCCATAATTAAATGCCTTCATCTTGGCTAAACTTGAAAACCGCAATGGTTGGCCATCTACATCTTTAACAAAAGTAGCCTTAATTAAAGCCATGTAACCTCCTTTACTTAAAGCACCCACCATGAGTACCTTGAGTAAAGGGCGACCAAATGATCGCCACTCTACCTCTTCTATAGTGTCACCTAAATCGTAGGTGATTAATACATAAAGCAATGTATTATTTGTAACCGCGTTCTAGCGATAAAATGTACAACCCAAGTTGTGTAGCATCCGGCTTGCTAAAGCAGACCTTATCGTCCACTTCGTACACTGCCGTCAGCGTCGGCTTAGTCGGCATCACTCTGTTCTGACTTGGTGACACCTGACTGCACCCGGAAGTGATCAGCGAACCAATCAGCAGGATTGTCGCTAACATGATTCGCTTCACTTTGCGCCTCCTTCTGCTCATGCTTTTTCTTTGCGTCCAAGAGCAGGCCAAGAAGACCTGCTAGGGCTTCCAGAAGTTTACTCACAGTTTACTGCTTGGCAGATAACACTTGTTACTGCATCACCAGTGCCAGCACCAAAGTCTACGCCGAGGCCAACGGAGACAAGCGCCACCACTAGGCCGACAAGTGCAGCCACCACCTTCTTGCTTTTCAGGAACTTCATCGAGATGGTCTCCCTTTCCATTGTGCTAACAAGGTAGTGTAATTCTGCCAGTCGGTGTAGTTACCGGACTCGGCAGCTTGCGCTACCATCTTCTCACACCAAGCAACACAATCAACCATTCCAGCGAGCCTTCCCGTCACGCACGTCAATGTGGGTGAAGTTGGCATAGCGCCCGATACCGTACTTGTTCGGGTACTTCTGCTCAAGGTAGAAGGCTACCTGAGATGGGGCCAAACCTTTGACGCGAATGTCAGCAGCCTTGCCCGTCATGTGGACGGAGTTCTTAGCACCGCCTACGTTGGCATTGTGCTTGGCGCAGCGATGCCCTGAGTTGACAATCACAGGCATACCAAAGTGTTCACGCACATCGGTGACAACCTGTAACAGTTCAGCATCCACGGTTGAGGTGCCGCAACCGCAACGGCAAGCAAATTCACTACGCTTAAAGTATTTGTTAAGCATCATAATATCACGCTTCCGGAGAAACAGCGGTCGATTCCATACCAGTTACATCCCAAAGGTCTGTTGGTTCACTACCACGTGCAACAGCAATATGTAAGGTTGTGTCCGCCTTCACAAGAGCAACCATGGCGCCTTTCTGTTTACCTGACAGGTGTTTGATGTTGATAGGGTGGTCTTTCTTCTTAAGGTCTGCTTCAGTAACAACAGGCAAAGGTAATGCCGTTGCAACAGTTTGTACTGCCTTCACTCGAAAAGCCTGACCAGTAACACTCGTACCATATTGAGCCATGTAATCTTCCTCCTTTTAAGCTGGGGTAATAGGGTCTTCCGTTATGACGGACTTCCACTCTGAATCTTCTTTGCCATCAACTGCGATAGCAATCTTCAACGCGCCACCGGTTGCTTCAAGGCACACCATGGCCCCTTTCTGCTTACCAGATTTAGTTGCATCATTGACGACATTGGTCTTGTCTTTAGATGCAGCCTCTTGAACGATAGGGAGCATCAGTGCCTCACTAACAGGTGGTACCTGCTTCCTCCCATAGCACCCTGTTAAAGGCTGAGTACTATAACCATTAGCCATTATCTCTCTCTCTCCTATATTATTAGTATAAAGTAAGTAGGTAGGAATAGGGTGTACAGAGTACACCCATACTATCACTACCTATATAATCTACTATTACCTAGCACTTCCTGGGACTACCTAGGTATACCTATAACTACCTATTATTTCCTTTTCTTCCTGGGCCCTCCTTCTATAGTGTCCCCTAATTACCAAGTCCTTGAAATTCTTGAAGAAAGTGTATTTCGAGAACGAGTTTTAGGGTGCACAGATTTGCCCCACACGGACTGGATTCTGGCATCGCTCGTATTCGTCCGAGGGCGATATCCATGATCTTGTCCGGTAAAGAACTCCCGGCGTCTCCGAGGGTCGTGCATCATGTCCAGATAATCGCGCATCTCCTGCGCTCTGAGCCGATTTATCCGGTTAACCTCGTCATAGTCTATCTGAGAAGTTAATTGCCGTATAGCGCCATACAGCGCGTCTAGGCGGTCGTCGTGACGTAGGCAACCTTTCTCCAGAGTGATGTTCGAGATTTGACCGAACAGGCTGTAGCTCATCCTGATTTCGAGCGGGTAGTGCTGGATGCTGTCTATGTCCTGCTTGATCATCTCCGCGTTGAAGATGATGCGGTGAGCAGAGAATAGAGGCTCCAGTGTCTCAATGATACGCACCTCCTTCTGACCATGCGCATAGTCCTCTTTCAACTCGGCAGGCCACTCGCGTTCGAAGTATGGCTTAATTACCGCCTCAAACGCGCCGTGACCGAAGTTCTTCTCTATGAAGACCTCTTTCACCTCTGCGGCCTTTGCCTCGCGCACAATGCGACTGAGAGCGCTATCCGAGTATCCACCCGGCACACCGAAGCACTTATAGACGTAGATGAACGTTCCCAGCAGGAAGACGATAGCCACGCCCGTTTCGTCACCGTTCTTACCTCCCGGTTTGAACGTGACGTGCGAGCCAACCCTTGTGGTGTTTACGTAAACCACGTGCCACCTTACGCATATTCTGAGGTGTTAGGTTGTGCTCTTTACAGAAGTCAGTAATGCAAGTTACAAGAAACTCTTCACCATCTGGAGAAGTGAATATGTAATCTTTGCCAGTACCTTTGTTGTAAGGTGTCATGCCTTTCTTGAACTCAGTAGCAACAGACAAGTGCTGTCCTTTCTTGATTTCAGTGGCAATACTTATGCGTTCACCTTTCTCGATGTTACCTGCTTTGCGATAACCACCTCTACCCGTATTCCAACCAATGTTGTCATGTGGGCGTAGCTTTTCTTCTAGTGCATAACACTCTTCTTTGCTACCAGTGAATAAGATAACGTACTCGCGGCCATCACAAAGACGGCCTGCACACTTGTGCTCTCTCATACGCCTCTTAATATCGGAGGTTACACCAATATAACCTTGCATTACATCAGTTTCACCAACAACACGAATATGATAAACTTTATGCTCTGTCATATTTAACTCCCTTCAATTGTTACGTTAATTCGCTACTTTAACTTCTACTAGTCACCTAGTAGGTCGGACTATATCTTAGGCTTGCGCCTCCCTCTGTTTCAGACCGCTTGGCCTTACAGTTAGTCTCTACACGTTCCTATTATTGCAACAGGCTTCGCTCGGTATTGTCTCAGTGAGAGTTCCACCGAATTAAGAGGGTTTTACGCTGGCAGAGGTGTTTACCAGCAGGGTCGATGTACATGACTCGACGCTGAATAGGTCGCCACTCATACGGGCGAGCCACAGGGCGGTACAGGTAGTCCGTGGGCTTGTTACCGAAGCGCGGTGCATCGCCGATAAGGTTCATCGAATCGTTGCTCCAAGTCGGCATCTCCGGGACTACATCGGTGCCAAAGCTCATCATGATCAGGTTGTTCAGGCGTAACGGGTAGCGGTCTGCATCCATCAGGCGAGTGTTCAGCATGAACTGTAGCTGGAACTTAGCCGTACCCTGTGAGATCTCCTTCTCAATCAACTTCTCATCGTCGTACATCTCCGGGCAGGTTGGTGCGCCCTGAGTGCCGTCAATGCCGTACCCTGAGCGAAGGCACGGGTTGTCAGTCATGTCTTGGCGAATCATCGGTGCCAAGAAGTCTCCATAGCAAGCCTCTTGCTCCAGCGTTGGGTAGCGGCCCGGCCAGATACGAATCTGGTAGCCACGCGCCGGGAGGTTGTTGTAGATGGAGTTAACGCTCTGCGGTGTCCCTAGGTAGATAATATCACCAAATTGGTTAATGGATTCGAATTCTTTGGTCAAGTCCTCTAGTAATGCACGGCCTGCTGCTGTACGGCTATTCTGCAACGACTCAACGTCGTCCGCCAGAATGATATCTGCACGCGCACCCTGCATGCCTGCTTCGATAGAGTAGCAAGCGACAGACGGAGACTTGTCACTTCCACGTAAGGTGTAGTGAATCTCGAAGCCTTTGATTGAAGCCTTGTCGCCTGCGTAGATATCAGGGAGCATGAACTCAAGGAAGTCCAATCCACGGAAGATCTTAATCACCCAACCAGCGATTTCCTCGGCACGCTTGGCTGTCTGTGATACGATCATGATACGTTTGTGCGGTTCGTGAATGATACGGAACACCGCATAGATTGCAGCGATGGTGGTCTTAGCCTGACCACGCTGCGCCTCTACCATCCGATACTTGTTCCCTGCAAACAGGAACTTGAGGATATCGGCTTGTACTCGGTTCAGGTCTGGATTGCCAGTGATTAACGTATTGATTACCACCTGAGCGAACGACAGTAAGCCCTGCACCGTATAGGAGAACGTCTGCTGTAACTCTCGCAGCATCTCCCAACGGGCAAGGGCTTCCGCTTGTGACTCCCTTGCCTTTGCCATTAAGCCTCCTTAACGTCAGTAAAGTTAATGACCTTGCCTTGCGATGCAGCCTTGAGTGCAGCCAGTCGCTTGGACAGCTTGCTCTCTTCTTGCTGCGCGGCAGGTGTAGCAGTGATGCCGTTATCCAGCACCCATTTACACATCGCACCTACATCCTTGCCTGAGACAAGACCGATGGCCGCATCAGGGTCGTCCTCGATAGCATCGAGGATTGCCTGTGCCTTCTTGTTGAACATCTTAGTAATGGCGTTGTGAAGAATACCTACATCATCTTCACTCGCCGCATGTCGGTTATTTACTGCCACGCTTCTCCCCCCCATTTGGTAACTCGGTTCCATACCCAATCGCCAATCTGCAACATAGTGTAGATTGCGGTTAATATGTAAACCCAGTTCTCCCAACTAATACCTAAGAAGGTCGTGCTCGTCACTACGGCACCTGGCACCCACTTCAGCGTATCGTTGATAACATCTGAGTTTACCATTCTTCCTCCTTACTCTAAGCGAGTTCTGTTATCAAAGACCGCCTTCACCACCATACGACACTCCGGTAAAGGCTCCGTGAAGGTAAGGGTTTGATGGTCGGCGTCAAGGATGTAGGCGTCTTCATCTTGGAGAAGACCATCAAGGTACACCTCAACACCTGCTACGGTAGTTCCAAGGTTGACCACAGTCGTACCTTCGGTGATGCGGTAAGATAGGCGAAGCACGTTACCTACCTCTGGAACCGCGATGCGGGAACTAATCAGGACAGAGACGCGCTCACCTTTGCGCAATGCAGGTTGTGCCAGTAGAATCTCGTTATTAACGATCTCGAATGCACCTGCTAATTCGTCTTGGAAGACACCATCGCGCCACACTAGTGCGGAGTGGAAGAAGAACGGAGGTGATACTTTAGTCTCACCGCCTACTGCCTCATACGTCCAAGGCGCTGTCCTGTGAGAGATGTTGGAGTCAAACGACTTAATAATGCCAACAATCTGCTCATCCTGACGCTTGTTCCATGCCGTCTGCTTGGCATCATTCGCATCAATCTGCGTTTGAAGGTCGCTATTTGCCGTATCAAACTGCGCCTTGTTCACAGCATGATGATCTTCTGTTCCAGGCATTAGGTGGTAGATGTTATGCCAGCCCGCGTTGATATCTTGCTTGAAGTAGAAATTATCAGGCAAGAAGCCATCTAACAACTCCTGAGTTAACTCAAGTTGCTGGATGAAGGAGTTATTCAAGGATTTCATATCCAAGATAACATTGCGGTCGAAGTTAGCATACGGCTGATTCTTCCCTACAACGCGCCGAATCCTCACTACTGTACCGCTAGAAGGTGGTACGTTGAATGTGATCTGGTTTGTACCTGACAGTTGCCAGCCAGTGGCACTTTGCCAAGCCTTACCGTCCCATATTTCAACGTAGATATCAGAGGCTCGAATGTAACCCTTGTCTGCTCCAGCAAAGCTGAAAGAGAAAGTAGTCTGCGAACCATCTGCTGTCCTCTCGGTAAAGGTATAGCTCATCAGTCCTCCAATAAGTCTACGCTGGCCTTGGTCATTTGACCAATACCAATCGTGTTAGCCAGTGGTACAAGACGACGCATCTTGTCAACGATTTGTCGAGTCGACACATCATCGTCGCCATTGGCGTACTTAACCAATGCCTTGGAGAAATCCACGGCATCACCAATGACACCCGCACCTGCTACAAGCTCACCAAACCCTTGCTGCTGGAAGCCCATACGCCCCGGAGCCTGCATAAGCGAATCCGGCATAAGACCAAGGGTAGCCAATGCATCGCCAGCCAGACCGAAGCCTGCAACCTGCGGCAGTTTGTTGAACACACCCATAGCTATGTTTTGGGTATCGAATTTCTCACGTAGGAACTTGTCTCGGTCTGCACGACCGATTGCCTGCATCTGCATCTGAGTAGCATAGGCTGCGAAGCCTAACAAGGAAGACCAAGCCAGAATCTGAGCGGCCTGAATCTTATCACCCCGTAAATCGTGAATTAGCTGTTTCTCGATAGAGACAATGGAGAATGATTTGAATTGAGTTAATGCTTTGCCCCACCATTTGTTCATCCAGATACCCTCATCCCCGATGAAGTTACGCTGGATAAGGCGACCGGACATACGGCGCACCGCCACACCTACAGTCTCCCTAAGGTCTGGCTCCATAGCGTCGAAGTTCATCATGCGAACCCTCTCGCCATTATAATCAGCATACGCCGGATTATCGTCGAAGTGACGCTGTAGCCTCTTCATGGTTGCCTCGTCAAGACCTACCTCGTCCAAGTCACGCTGCGGTAGCTTACGGCCCCCAGACAAGTGCTCCTTGAGGCGCTTATTGATTGATCGAGCGACGATCTTCTCAGACCCTCCCTGCACTGCCTTGAAGCCAGACAGCCAAGTGTTGATATGACTACCCATTGCCAGCCCATTATCTATCACAGCAGACAGGCGGCTGAGGTTGTCAGCAGTCTCGCCGAACTCATCGTGTCGGACGTTCCAGCCAGTGAGCCAGTTGTCTTCTCCGATGTACCCGACAAGTTCCTCCATCTCCCTGAGTTCTGGCTCCAGCAGTCTGCCCTGCGCCGTCCCACCTTCTCGTCCGGCACGTGACCGGAGGAATTTGGTGGCGGGTACGGATTTCAGGACGGTGCCAAGGCCCATCTTCGTGATAGCTCGCGCCATCTCTGGTATCTGAGCAAAGCCCATCTGACCAAGACGTAACAGGCCAGTCACCTCACGCACCCGGCGAGTGCCTCTGACGATGCCAGCGTTAGGGTCGGCGTCGATGGTATTACCGTACAGCATTCGTACAGAATCACGGAGCATGTCCGCTTCTGCCCGAAGTTGCTTGATGGCCTTGGCGTCAGACCCTGCCATATTGCGCCCAGCACGCTCTGCTGCGTCGATCGCGTTCAAGACGGACTGACGGGTAGGGAAGCCCATCGCGGCCAGTGCAGCGCCGCCTGCGGCCTCCTTGCCGTAGTTCTCGACCAACTCACCTACGTTAGTTTTCAGCAAGTCCTGTACCTTCATCCCGCCGTACTCTGCCTGCGTGTTGATACCCATGCTGGCCTTGGCCCGGTTCGATACAGACTCCGCCATCCCCTGCAACTCTGTGCCTTCAATGAAGTTGTCGATGATAGAATCCGGCACACCTGCCTTCTTCAAGTCTTCGACAAGCTGCACTTGCTGCTGCTGAGATACGACCCGGTCAAAGGATACACGACTAGACAAGGTAGAGTCTGAGGCACGAATGTACTGGACTTTAGCCAGCGCATCGGCAGACTTCTTACCCAGCTTGTACTTGCCAGTTTGATAGCCTTTAGATAGCAATGCAATCACGGCCTCACTGCTACCCATACGGTTCACAGCCTCTGTAACCTTGATGCCGTCGTAAATCACAGGCATATAGTCACGCGCCGCCTTGACGTTCTCGAAGCCTGCTTCACCCGCTTGCTTACGTAGCTCAAGTGCCTTCTTCAACTTATCCGCCATGCCTTCGGCTGCCAGCTTAACACCTTTCGGCGTATCATCCGGTATACCTTTAACGATAGCAGTGTAGATTTGGTTGTTGAAGTCTCGCGTCACGGCAGGGTTCAGATAGTCGATAGCACGCAGATTGTTATCCTTGATGAACTGTGAGAAGCCATCGTTGTAGCGGTTACGCTCTGCTGTGCGAATCAAGTTACCATAGACGTTAGATAGAATCGAGGCAGTCTTGCCCTGATAGGCACCCCCTTGAGCATTCTCCAGTAGACGTAAGCCTAGACCACGGAACACAGGGTTCTTCGAGTTAAGGATAACAGAAGAGACAGAGCCAAGCCCAAAGGTTGACACCGGGCGCACATCAGACTGGTAAGCCTCACGTGCAAGGTCGTCCATCAGGTCTTCCATCTTGTCGGACAGGTCGAACTGCTCACCTTGAATCTCTGAGCCTTCCACACGTGCTGCCGACAGGGAATCATCAGGCGCTTTGGCCTCTGCCTCACGTGCTGCTACGGCTTCCGCATGTAACTCGGTAGGAGTCTTGGTTCGCTCTGCACGGATGGCGGCTACCGCCTCGCGCACTGCGCTGTGCATGTCCACTTTACGGGACGGCACCTCAAGACCTAACTCCTTGATCTGCTCCTCGCGTGACAGGCTGGAGAAGCGTTTAAGCTCCGCCTTGGACATTGCCACATTCTCCACCTGTGCCAGCTTTGCCTTAAGCTCATCAAGACGTTTGGTGGCGTCAGCGATAGGTGCGTCAAAGCGACGGGCAATCGCCTGCAACTCTACCTTGGTGTCCAGCGCTTCGGCTTTACTCCGGGCAGCGCCCTTCTTGGCAGCGTGCTCCGCCTTGGCAGCGGTGCGACTTTCCTGCATAACACGTAGCTCCTCCTCTGCCTGACGAATGGATGCCTTGAGTTGCCCCTTCTCCTTAGCAGTCATGCGCACGTTAGCCTGCTTGCGCAAGCCTTCGGTATGCTGGTAGATTGCCATGTCGAAGTCTACCTCTCTGGCCTTGAGTGGCTCAAAGTTACGAGCAGCCATATATGCATCGTACTCCATCGCCTCCATGACGGCGCGAGATGCAGACTGGTCGAACTCATCGGCACCGCGAATCACGGTATCAAGGTCGTCAACGGTTGCTCGTGGCGTGTCCGTCTCTACGCCTCGGACGCGCTGGCGTGTCGCTGCACCGATAGTACCACCCATCACCATCCCGAAACCCGCAGCAGTTAGCACATCATCGATGTTACGCTGATAGTCACCCTGAGCAAGTACAGCTGTAAGTGCTGCGTTCTCCCCGGCAGCCAGCAGGCCAGTCTTGAGGACACGGCCCATGCGGCCTATCTTGACGGCACCAGCTACAGGTGCGGCGACAACGGATGCAGCCCAGCCAACCGGATCGAGAATACCAGCCGCCAGTTGGGCAGCGAAGCCAGTGAAGCCGTTACGGGCGAGAATCTCGGCACGATCCTTATCCGCCTGTGCATTGGACATGCGGAATTGTAGCTCGGCTGGAGACTGCACGCCTTGCACAATCTCCTGCGCAATCTCGTACCCATGAATGCGAGACAACTCTTCCACGGTAGACTGCGGAACTTCATAACCCTCTTGGGGTGCGAACTCGGTTGTGGCTCGCTCTAACGCGCGTTGTCCACCATAAAGAGCCCACTCACTCTCAAGGGCAGTGGTCATAACCTTATCCTGCTCTCGCTGCGCTTCCAGCTTACGCTTGGCTTCGGCTACTTGAGAGAAGGTAGGCGGCAAATGACGTTGTGCTACACCTACCCAATTCTGGCTTGGTAATTCAGCCATGTTACCTCCTTAGTTAATGCCATTCATAAAAGGCTGTCCAACACGTTGGACAACCCTTGAGTATGACACTACTTAACTTTCACCTTACCCACTTTGGCCCCAGCAACTAACTGGCCAGCACCCGGCGGGTACACTTGCATCCACCCGTTCTTGTCGATACGATTATGAATGCTCTGGCTCACGAATGCAGGTGACATCTTACCTGCGAACTTGACGTACATAGAACCGTCTGCTCGCGTCTCTACCTCGCTGATACGAGGGATACCTGCTTCACCTTGTGCCATGTTATATGCTTCTGCGCGACGAACCAGCAAGCCCGGACTGCGCTTGCCTTCCGTAGATGCAGTGCCTAACATCTCAATGAAGCCATCTGTGATACGACCAGCCTTGAAAGCTGCGTATGCTTTGGGTGACTTCTGGATGCCAGTCTTACCTAAGTTATAGGTCAAATCCATGATACCACGCTGGGTACTTGGGTGCATTGCATCGAAAGGGATAGCCCAATCTTTGGTAGGCGGTACATTCTTCTTCATGTCCTGCTTGAGAAGACGCATGGCTCGCTCCGGGGTGAGTTGTGACTGACCCGGTTTGAATGGGACTTTATCAGTACCAATCATGATGTAACCATTGGCTCTCTCCTCGGCAGTGAGGAAGTGACCGTAACCCACAGACTGACCATGTGCATCTTTGTACGGAGTGTACACACCAGCTACACGGTCGAAGCCTACGTTCATGCCGTTCTCTGTTTTAGCTACGTAGTTGAAGAAGTCCTGATTCTTCTTATCGTAGCCGAACTCGAAGTTCTTCGGAAGGTTCTCCCCTGCTGCAAAGGCTGGCGACATTAAGAAGTCAGCGATACCCCGCTTCCCTACAGCTTTCGCTGTCACATCACCTTTCTGTAGAGGCTGCGCTTGGTAGCCGCCAGCACCCCACATGCGCATCTGCTGCGCCTCGAAGTTCTTCTTGGCTTCGTCACGCTCTTTTACTTTAGCGTCGTAATACTCTCGACGTAAGGATTGTCCTTTAATTTCAGAGAGCGGCATTGCTGGGGTGAGGGGAGTGCGACCTGAGCCAGCACGAATAACAAACATGCCACGCTTAGAGTCAACATCCACGTAGATATCTTCTTCACTCATTCCTCCAGATTGATCAAGCAACTCTTGCTTGTGATTATTAATGTACTGACGAAGTGCGATAGGTACGTCTTTCTGGTTCACTCCTATAGCGTCACCTAAAGCGCGAGCATCTCCTTTAACCAACACACCCTGCGTGAAGAAGCCTTCGGATAGCTGGGTATATTGAGAGGTGAGATAGGATTGCAGGTGACGTTTGATGGTGTCGTTGTTGTGACCAGCCACCTTCATGGCGCGGGCAATAGTCATAGCATCATCTAACACAATGCTGCGACCCGCTTCACTCATGTTGTCGCCACGAGTAAGCCAGCTACCACCAGCGATATCGTCAACAATACCCTCAACATCCGAGGATAGCTCTTTGAGGACGGAGCCTTGTAGCTTTTCACCCTTGGCAACGTTCTGCGCGAACTCCACGGCCTGACCCACGTTATAACCCATCTGCAATGCACGGTCATAGTTCTCGACAAAGGCGTACTCCTTGTCTCCCATGACGGCACGACGTGCATCCTCAGGGATAGAGTCGCGGGCATTCATCAGCGTCTTGAGCGCCTCCGGCTCCGTGTTCATCTCCTTGAGGTTAGCAGAGGACATTTGCATCAGGGAGTCATAGCGGGCCTGAATGTTCGGGTCTTTGATGAGATCTTGCCCCAGCTTGAGGTAGCGCATCTGCTCATAACGACCACGGATAGCTTCGGCCTGATCTCCGGTAGCGCCAGTGCGCTTAATCTCATCCTCAGCCAGCTTGGTGTAGGTTCCAGCTAAAGCCTCGGCATAAGCCTTACGGTCTTCGTTACTGATATCCTGCAAGCCAAGAGGTGATCCAGTCTGACCACGTGCCAGTAAGTCCTGCATCTTGGCATTCTCAGCGTTCTTCTTAGCTACACGGTCGAACAAGGATTTGATCTCACCGTCAGACCATGCAGTGCCACCAGAGATTTCATTGTGGTTCTGCATAATCTTGAGCATCTCTTCTCTATCAAGCTCACCATTAGTGAATGCCTGAATAGCTGCATCCTTCTTCTCGAAGAGTTCCACCTGATTCTGCGCGGCCCAATTTCGGTTGGCCTGAATCTCGGCAGTCTGTAGTTTACCGTTACGCTGATACAAGGAAATACCATTGGCGTCCTTCAAGGATTTAGTAGCTTCAACGAATGTTGAATCACCAATAGCTGCCCGTTCCATTGCAATCTGAGCAATCATTTCTTCATACTCAGGCTTGGTAAGCTGCATAGTGACGGCTTCCTGCTGTAGCTGGTGAAGTGCCGCATCCAGTGAACTGCCAGACAAACCTTCCGTCACCATCAATACGCGAGAGTGCATTGCCTCGGTGCGCTGCTGTGCTTCCCTCTCCAGCTTGGCACTTGCCCTTGCCGCGAAGATCTTAGGCTGCTGCTCCATGAATGCGTTGGAGACAAGACGCATGGTGTCCTTATCCCCTTGCAGGCCCGGATATTGCTGGTAGACCTTGGCTTGAATGGCGTTGCGGGAGTCAACCACCTTCTGCTCCCACTCTTCGTCTGAGCCGTGGAATCGCTTGGCCTCATCCTGTAATGCGAGGGTGTGGCCCAGTACATCATTCTGTAACTGCACCAGCATGTGGGCGCGAGCGCCACCCACAGTTGCATCGTCGGAAGGCATCAAGCCCTGCAAGGCGCGGTCGTACTGACGTACCTTATCATCTTCAACGGCTTGCTGCATAATCTCGGTGCCAACCGTAGCGAAGGCACCAGCGGCGCTAAAGATATCATCGATGAACGATGAGCCGCTACGCCGAATTTGAGGCTCGCTCACTTGGATTGCAGAGGTGCCTGCCATACGAGGGCCGCCCGTAGACTTCACCTGCTGCAAGCCTTGCACAGCTTGACGCTCAATTGCCATGTTTCCTCCTTATCGTCCTACTCCAGAGGAATAGGTTCTTGATTCTTTCCACGCTGTGCTCAATGCCTTCCCGGTCTTAGCACCAGAGAGGTATGAGGTGGCAGCGCTACCGACACCAGACAGCAGTGAACTAAACGCAGACGGCTTCTCAAAGCTACGCTGCTGCATCTGTCCACCTGTCTGGATTGCTTTAGCTTGGTTGATGAAACTCTGCTGCTGATTCTCAAAGTTATCAATAAGCTGAGATTGGTTCCTGCCTGCCTGCCCAGATAAATCTCCGAGCAAGGAAGAGATGGAAGCACCGCCAGTACCGGAGGCACCCGCCATTAACTCAACCTGTGCCTGCTGCTGTAGCAGTGACACTTGGTTCTGGATAATGTCTTGGTGGAACTCCTTGTTAGCCTGACGCTCCAAATCACCCAATTGACGATACTGCTCGCGGGTGTTGATCATTTGCTGCTTCCATTGCTCTTGCTGCTGCTTGCGTAGCGCCTCCGCCTCGTTACCACCAGACAAGAAACTTGTCAGGCTACTAAGCAAAGAGCCACCCATAGACAGCAGACCAGAATTAGAGAAGCCAGCCGTGGAGCCACCTAGCCAGCCCATAGCAGAGCCAAGGATGCCACTCCCTGCACCTGCGGAGGCACCCCCGGCAGCAGCAGCAGCACCGCCAGCGGCGGCACTACCCCCGAACATGCTACCGAGGGCAGCAGCGGCAGAGCCGATTATTGCCATTATACCCTCCTTTTACTCGGATTGTATGACCCTTCCCACTCGATATCCCGTAGCTGCAAGGTATGCGGCGCTACAGACTTGATACGGTATGTCGCATCTGTGCTCTTGGCACGGAGCGGGAACTTGAAGATACCCTCCTTCGGCTTGACGTAACCAACAATATTGTTGCGGGCACCACCTATGCGGTTCGATGCCTTAGCTACGCGCTTGCGCCCGGAAGCATTCGTGATCTCTACGGTGAAGTCTGGATACTTGTCCAAGTTGAGATGAACAAGTCCAATGACAGGCGTATCGATGTACGAGGTACGCCCTTGAGAATCCTTGATCACCACAGGTGTAGGCTCAAACTCTTGCGAGTAATGTTCGCCCACCACACAATGAATGATGGAGTTCTCTTCGCCAAGGTCAAAAGTGGTGTGCAACCTGTTACCGTCATCTTCATGTTGGAACAGGAAAGAGCCACCGACATAGGCAGGCCACCCTTGCGTAAGGACACACTCTAGCATCTCAGGGTGTTCAGGTAGCCACGGTAATTGACTTGAATACCAGCCATCTGACGCAGCGTCATAGGCAAAGGAAATGAGCGCCTTGCGGTCTAAGCGAATCTGATCTTCAAGGTGGTACTCTATAGCGTCACCCATATCCATCCTCTCAAGGAATAAGCCTTGACTCCCTCGCTCGATGATGATGTACACCACCTCACTGGAGTAGAACATCGCTCGTACCTTGACGTCAGTGGGCCACACCCAGCGATGCCATGCTGCCTGCACTCGGTCAGTACCTTGCCAGAGCCAGTCATACACGTAGACCACATTGCGGTTCTTGTCCGCCATCACGAACAAGCGGTTGATGTTGGAACTTGCCACCATCGAGATGATGTTACCTTCAATCAACTTATTGACGTGACTTGTGATAGGCTGCGCCTTCTTGGTATCAGAATAGGAGTCCGTATAAAACTCCCGGATACCGGAGTAAGAACCTTCACTTGTAGCGAACATGACAGACTCACCTGTAGCCACCGGGCGAACGTGGTTGTTCACCTCAAAGGTGGTAGCAGGTTTCAGCAATGCGTTATCCTTGGTCAGCGCCTTGTCACCCGGTAGGATGAACTGAGAGTTGTCCGAGAACAACACCGTGTCGCCATCCAATGTAATAGCGTGCTTTATCTGGTAGACCTCGCTTGCATCGGAGAAGATATCAATCGGGTCGGTGTCCAGTGCAGAGACTACCGTATACCGGAAGAAGTCAAAGAAGTGGGAGGTACGGGACATGATTACTGCCTCGCCTGCTGTGAGGCAAAGACGGTTCTGCACCATGAACATCCCACCCAAGCGCTGCGGCACCTCGTCGTCAATGAACGATGGCATCGGGTTAGTCAAGTCGTCGCCGACCCGGCGGTCTTCCCAATCACCTTGGCGAATCCTGAATTGCGCCACACCTCCGACGATACCTGTGCGCTCGATGATGTAAGGCATGGTATTCTTGTCAAAGCCCAACTTCACATCTGCTGCAATAGCCTCCTTCCACGTAACAAGGTTGCCCTCGGATTTCTCTGCTACAAGCCAGTAGCGAGACTCAGGCTTGCTGCCAGTAGGCCATACCTGCACCTTGTAGCCTTCTGGTGCCTTACTCGGCAGCAGGTCAGTAGAGGTGACTTTGTACTTGATAGCCACCAAGTCCCTGCCTTTCGCACCGTCCTCTGTATTCACAGTGAAGTCAGTGTTACCATCCTTGCGGGTAATGACGATAGTCGTACCCATGCGGGAAATGTCATATTGTGACACACCATCCCATTGCTGGAGTTGAAGGAATAATTGATCTGCGATAACCTCGGTTCTGATCGTCTCTACATGACTTGCTTCACCACCATCCTTTGTCTTGTACTCGGCAGCAACCTGTCCATTGATAGTGATCTGGTACTTCGTACCGTAGTTGCCATAAGCACAGAAGACGAGGGCAGTGGAGCCGACTTTCTTTGACCGCTCTTCCCTTGCACGCACAACCTTGCGACGGTTAAGCATAAAGGTGACGTCAGCGATAGTCATGAATTGCACATCCTCACGTGGATTCTGTACTTCACTCAGGTAAACCATTGGTGCATCGGAAGATACAACGTTGCACTTGTTACCCATGCGGTCAAAGATTTCAGGGACGGCACCTGACTTCATGACGAAGAAGTATTCCTCGTCGCCATCACCTCGACGGTAATGGTGGCATGCCATGTTGTCGTCGCCATTACCCATCAGCTTGTTCAGGTGGGTCGTACCCATGCGGGATTTAGTTCCATCTACAACATCAGGAACCATGTTGACCATATCCGTGCATTGCCCGTCAAGGCGCACGGCTGGCGGTTGCTGGCTGATACCTTGAATCTGCCTGCCTAATGAGCCTTGAACTTCCATCATAACCTCCAAGGACGTGGTGGGTAACTGTCATAAGGTGAGTGCGAGAAGGCCGGGACATTCTGGTAGCCACCTGCCATGATACCAAACTGGCGCTGCGTCGGATTATGAACCAGCATGTTGAGCCGCTTCTGTGCCGACTGCTCGGACTGTACACTCACCAGTAACTGACTGGCGATAGTCTGGTGAACTTGCAGCTTAGTCTTGTCTGCATCTTTGGATGTGATGAACTCACACGCTGCCTGATATGCAATAGCCTGCATGACGTTGGTAGGTAGGTGCTCGAAAGGTAGCATGACAACCAAGGTCAGCCGGATACGACCATCACGATTCACATGTCCTCGCATATCAAACGTGTGGTTCCACGTAGAGTACAGCTTGCCCGCACGCATAGTCATGGGTACTTTCAGGTCATTCAGACCGTAGCATTGCAGGACAGACAAGGTGTTGTTCGGCAGATTGATCTCACCGTTCTGGTCTGGTGCAATGTTCCAGTTAGGTTCACGGTTGAACCACCAGCCGTTACCTTGATTGTACTGGAAGCGTTGCGATACAATGTCAATAATCTTGTTCGCATCCTCCGCATCCAAATCCCCTGAATCAAGAGAGTCAACACCCTCACGACCAATGGCACGCATACAGAGGTTTACCGCTTCCAGCTTACTATCAATGATACCGAACGTGGCATCAGACATTAACACGGATACATCACTAGGTTGAATAAGTGGCATTTAACCTCCTAAACAAAATAACCCTACCCCAAGGCGGGATAGGGCATAGTTATTACTCGGTCTTAGCTTCCGGCTTGATAGCGGTCGGCTTAACATCGGCAGCCAGCACCGCGCGAACGGCAGCTACCAGATCTTCGGCAGACACACCAGCAGAGCGGGCGCTCATTTCAGCCGAGCCCTCACCAGTGGATGCTTCCAGGAGTTGTTTGGTGTATACAGCCTTACGGCGAGCACGACCAAGCACCAGAGCATGGTCGGTTGCACCAGTAGTGGACGGAACACCATTTTCAGTTTCGCGCTTAGTGGTAACTACTGATACCGCTTCCCAGCGATCCGGGATTGCACCTTCGGACAGGAAGGTATCAATGTAGTAGGTCTTCTCTTTCTTCTCATAGAAGATATCACCAGTTACGTCGATAGAGCGACCAACCAGCAGAGCATCTGCGGTGAACAGCACAGCCACAGCGCCGTTCATTTCGGCAGTTGGGTCGTAGCGATAGCCGTTGTCTTCGTTAGACAGCAGGTGATGCGCCGCACCCTGAGTGAATTTCGGGAAGCGGTTAGACGGGATTACCGGGCAGTTAAAGGATTTCAGTACGAAGCCCTGAATGGTTGCGCCGGACTCGCTGATAGTGTAGGTCTTGTCAACGATACGGTCTGCATCGCGCATGCAGTTGAAGTAACGCCACGGCATCAGGATTGCTACATCGGAGATATCAACCTCCTGCTCAACTTGCTGCTCCAGCGCCATCTCCACAGCAGCCATTACGTACTGCGGGTTAGCCAGTGCTTCGCTTTCCAGAATATTCACGTTCACAGAGAAGCCATGACCTTTAACACGCGGCTTACTACGTTTAGCGGAAGTGTTGCTGATACCGCCCAGCAGCATCTGCTGAATCAGCATCTCATCTTCCATGCGTTTCAGTTGCTTGGCTTGGTTAGCAGCCAGCTTCGGTTTCAGGCTGTCAATGTCGCCCTGTACGTCATGCAGGTGAGCAACGGTGTTACGAGCGATAACGGTAGCATCGATCACCAGTTGGTTTTTATCCGCCTGAGTAGAGGTAGCAGCCGGAGACTGACCCGGAGCCAGCACCTGCAACTCAGTCTCGCCGAGGTATTTGTTGCTCACAGTGTTGGTGCCAGTCACTGACTGTACGTCAAAGTAAGACATGATGTTCTCACCCTTGAGGTACTGCTCGTTAACCTTGCCGTTGAACTTCTCAATCAGCAGGCTATCGACTTCACCAGAAGCGGAAACGGCAACGTTAGTCAGAGTGTTAGGGGTGCTCATGTATTAGAATCTCCTTATAAATCAAGTTGATACTAGGGAGGCATATTCCTCCCTTCTATAGTGTCACCTAAATAGGCTTACAGACCTTTAGCCATGCCAGCGCGACGGCGGGCATCCAGTTTGGCCTGTGCTTCTGCGGCAGCTTTGCGGTCACGACCGAAGCGCTGACTCAGTTGCGAGATCTCCCGGATGTACTCCTGTGCAGAGAGCGGGGAGTTAGCCGATGCGTCAACGGCAGGCGCAGACGGCTGTACAAGAGTGACCTCATCATCGCCCTGTGCAGCCTTGCGACGTGCTTCCAGTTCACGCACAGCATACATCTGGAGGTACTGGTTCCCGGACTGCATCACTGCATTGAAGGCTGTAAGCTCGTCGTCACTAAGAGCCTCAAGCGCCCATTCTTCCAGACGGTTCCAGCCTTCCCCACCTCCACACTCTTTGGAGATATCGGTGAAGCGCTGCACATCTGCGGCCTCACGCTCCTTGGCTTCGTTCTCGGAGCGGAGCATGAAGGCTTCGTTCTGTGCCTTGAGGCCAGACAGGTAGGCGTCAACGGCGAACTTGCCGAAGGCGTCATACAGCTTCTGCTTCGTCTCTTCTGACAGAGAGAAGTCGCCATCCTTAGCGTAAAGCTCGGCAGCGATAGCGTAGGCATCAAGACCCTTGGCCTTGAGTTCTTCCTCCACTTCCTGCGGCACTTCAATGGTGACTTCTTCGCCACCAAAGAAATAGCTTACTTCTTCTTCTTGAGACGACTCAGTAGGCTTGTCTTCCTCTTTGCCTTCTCCTTCTGGAGTCTCGCCTTTAGGATCTTCTCCTCCGGCGTCTCCAGCGTCAGTGTCGCCAGTGTCGCCTTGTACATCAGCGTTAGTGTCAACAGTATCAGTATCAGTGGTAACATCAGCGGTTGCCTCCTGAGTCTCTTCCGGCGCTGCGTCGGAAGTCGGATGAGTGGTAGTTGGTTCAGTGAATGAGAAAGCCATTAGCCCTCCTGCATTGATTGTTGAATCACACCGGGAATAGCCTTAGCTACACCCTCGTTAAGTAGGTTCTCCTGCTGTCCTTCTGCTTGGCGTGCTGCCTCTTGCTGTAGCTCTTCCTCTGTCTTGAAGAAAGGAAGTTCAGCAGAGATCTGTCCACGTACCCAATCCATGTAGTCCGGCCATTTGACCGCCTGCTGCACAGGCTCAGGCCACTGCATAGGTAAGGCCATGTACTGAGAGAAGTCAGCCAGCTTTTCAAGCTCTGCCATGCGCCCAAGCGCTTCGATACCAGTGATAATCACAGGGTCGATTAACTCGGAGGTCAAGGTCTTGCCTACCTCGTTCAAGCCCCACAAGGCGATAGGCGTCTGCATAGTCATGGCGAACAAGGAGTATGCACCGCCCATGTTCTGCTCGACTTCCAGTGCATCTCGCTTAATCTCTACGGCAGTCACACGCTCCGCATCACGGCGCACCAAGGACTCCATCATGAAGACGATACCGATGCGGCGGGTGTACGTCTCTAGCACTTGGGCGATAGGCGTAAGGTCAGCATACTTGCCAAGCTGTACAATGTGGATATCTTCTTCCACACCTGTGATAACCTCACCCGTACCAGAGTTGACGAAGTGATCTACGTCAGTCTGCGCACCGGGACGAATCAGGTATTTGATATCCGCCATAAGTGCAGCACCGCGTGCCACTGCTTCGGATAAGAACTGGACAACGAACAAGTCGCCAGAGTAGTCCTCCATCAGCGGGCGGCCCCAATCTTCACCATATGAGCGCTTCCAAGTCAGTACGATGAAAGGCAACTTCTCGGTCTTGACTCGGCTCTTCGTGCCTACCGGGATATCATCAGCAGATTGATTGACCTCCCAAAAACCGTCACCCTCATAGTGAGCATGGGTATACAGCTTGACCTCATCATCCTTCTTGCACATCTTGCCACGCATACTGACTTCGATAGCCATACGGGTGGCTGGGTCGAATGTGCGAAGTGCTTTCTTCTGGAGTAGGATAATATCCAGTAATTCACCATTAGTATCCCGGTTCACCACATAGTGGTGCATAGGGATGGTGCTGATATTACCCTTGCTCGGCTTGAACAACATGCAGTTCCCAGCAACGATGAGGTGTTTGAATGCCTCGACGATTGCAGGGCGGAACTGACGCTGCTCAAGCGACTTCATAGCTGCCATCTCCACGCGGGCAAACATAGTCGCCAGCTTGGTCTTATTCAGGCCAGCCTTTGATAACTGCCCCTCACCTTTGGTGGTAAGGTCAACACGGAAGAAAGATCGCTGTGCAGGGAATAGAACCTGTGCCAGCTTATTTGCTAAATGGTTAGTGGCTTGCGCTCCTGTACCCTGCCACCCATTCTGAGAGGTTTCATTGTCACCATCGTCATTCAACAGGTAAGGCAGGGATAACTTAGCGTAATGCTTCGCCCGGTCAAGGAAAGGATTACGTTTGGTTACGAATTTCTCCCACAGCTTTGGAATCTTCGAGCGCTTGCCACCGTACTTCATGTCGGTGTTTGGCCCCATATTACACCCCTAAGCTGGAGGCCACAGGGCGAACCAGACCGCGCTTACCTTTAGCGCCAGCCTGAGAATCCTCTTCGCCGTGACCGATCTGGATATCTTCTGCGCCAACTTCCTGCTGACGCTCAAGCTGCTGTGCAGGCACTTTGGTTTCTAAGCTAACTGGTTTCTGGCTCGTACCGAGCACACCACCAACAACTTTACCTACTGCCTTAACAGCCTTCTTAACTACACCCATGTTATCTCCTTAGAACTTTAGGTTATACACAGTGCCGAACGACTCAAAGCCTAAGCGCTCATACATACGTCCGACTCGTTCTTCGTTGATACCGGAGGCGATGGACAGGCGCACCTCACAGCACGCCATAGACTCAGCCCATTCTACGTATTGCTTGACTAAGCGGTAGCCGAGGGGTGTTCCTCGTCTCTCTGGTGTGACGTAGAACAGGTAGTCACTTGCCACCATAGCTGGGTTCCAAGGTGCCATAGGGTGCGCAGCAGCCCATAAGAAGCCTACGACCTCACCATCCAACACAGCCACCCATAGGAATAAATCATCCCGCATGTAGGCTTCGCATAGGTGATGGGCGCTCATCTCGGCATCCCATACAGCAGAGTGATGGGCCGTAGACTTAACCTCTTCTTCAACGTACCGATTACCAAGATTGATAATCGAAGGGATATCAAGGAACGATGCAGGACGAATCATGGTGCCACCACGATCTGTGCATTGATACAGTTCATAATGTACCGTTTACACTCATCCCATTGCAATTGCTCTGGAGTCTTATCTGGTGCCGGGTGTGAAGGCCGGAGAATCATCTCCAGCATTTCCATAGCTTCCAGACTAATCGTCGGCTTCTTCGTCTGTGCCATACAGTTCCTCGACTTTCTCTTTGATAGCCTCTACGGAGAGGCCAAGTTCTTCTGCGTCAGCGAGCAGAGTGTACGGCGGGATAATCCCGCAAGCATAAGACTCGAACAGAGCCTCTGCTACCTCAACTGCACGAGTTGCCTTCATTGAATCAAAAGACATAATTACCCTCCTTTTAGTTGCGAATATAAGGAGTCCAGTTCTTCTGATTGATAGCCGCACATGTAATAGTATTGCTCAATGGCTTCTATTAACAATCCAAGCTGCTCTTCGTTCAAATCAATAGACATCAGGAACCTCCTTATCGTGGCGTAACTCAGAAACTTTGGGAAGTCTCAGGACTCCCTTGCTAGATTCCTGTAACGCCTTGACAGCGAAGATCTTCCCGATGACATTCAACTCGCCACCATGTTTAATATCATGATACATACGCTCGGCATCTTCATGCGTCCAACCCCTGCCGAGCATAGCTTTGACAGTCTTGCCACCTTTCCATTTAAAGATGAGGTTGGCAACCTTTCCTTTGTACTTACCTTTACCTTCTTCCCACCCGATGCAGGTAAGGTCATAGTTTACCATGCGGACGATCTTGGTCTGGCGGTAGCCCTTGTGGCCCGCCTCATAGTCGCAGTCCAGCTTGAACACAGCACCCTCACGACCTGCATCGATGTGCATCTTAGCGAATGCTTCAACCTCTGCCTCGTTGTGGCAAGGAGTGATAGGCAGGATGTTGTCCAACGTGTTGGACACCAGTTCGCCTAAGCGCCGCTCTAGTGCTGCATGGCGTTTAAGGAATGTAACATCCGTATACCCATCAGTGAATGCCTTGATTGTCAACATGTCAAAGAAGTCTATGTACAAGTTATCCTTGATTTGCTGACCGATGTAATCAAGAGGCTCCGTCCGGTTAGGGTTCACCACGCCAGAGAGCGCTTCAAGGTAGATATCAACGGCCATAGACTGCAACTCACCAAGATAAATGCCAGCCGGAAAGGAAGCAAATCTTTGTTCGAGTGCTTCAACATTTGCCAGTTTCTTACCAGTGCGACCAAAAATGCCAACGACATTATCAGCGCGAACAACAACAGCAGAGAAGATACCATCACGTTTCACCTGTCCATATACGGGGAATTTAATCTTACTATCCGGCACTTCATCCCGGTGCTTAACCAGCATGACTGGCTTAGTGCGGTGGTCTTCTGGTAGGCCAATGAAAGAGAAGATATCCATCAGTACACCTCCAGTAATACTTCATAGGCTGAGATGATTTGAGTTACTGCCTTGTCAATCTCACCTTCTTCAAGGTTCACATCGATAACCCAAAACTCTTCACCTGGTAAATCCTCAGCACGGATATAGTCACGGCTGTCTCCTTCGAAGGTGTAACCATCTCTGTGTAGGCGAACCAGCATTATAGCCTCACCGGCTTCAAGTGCTGGCTTGAGTTCATCCGGGAAGCCGCCGTCAGACAGAACCACTTCATAGGGCTTCAATTGGTTGACTCGCTGCAACATACGTTTACCGAAGTATTGCTCTCCGAACAAAGGCTTGCACCACTGCTCCGAGATGTGGATGAAGAATTGACGTGGAGACAGGCCACCTAAGAGCTCACATGGTTTCTCTTTTGTCTCGCGGTCATTGTACAAACCGACAAACTCATCATACTTGGAGCCTAACACCGCCTTTGCGATATCCCACATAGGCTCCTTCATTGATGCCAACTTGAACGCTTTGCTGGCCTCAGCCATGCGTTTGGCGATTGTGTCTTTGCCTGCACCCGGAGGGGCATTAAGAACAATAATCATATTTACCTCCTATTGACAGTATACAATCAAGGGTAGTCGAAACCACCCTTTGTTCTATAGTGTCACTTAAATCTTGCCAATCCAGCGACCTTCGCTATTGGTCTGCATCGGGACAATCTGCGGTACGCCTTCGATGATCACAAGGCAACCCAGCGCTGGCTTGTATTTGGACTCCTTGCCATATGAGAAGGCGCGGGAATCCTCATCCACAAGACAACCGCCCTGTGCCGCCCAATACTGCTCATGCGTATTCCGGGCATACTCGATAGACATTTTGCCATGCAAGTGACCACACACCAGATTCATGCGCTCATGTGCGGCGTCGCCCAGCACGGCCCCGGCAGGCTGGTGCTTGAAGGCAACCTGCTCGCCGTTCGGAAGCTCAAGGACATGCGTATGCTGCCATTCCCAGCGCTCACCGCCGCCTTGCGGGAAGAACACTTCGCGGTAGGTACGGAGGTACTGCACAGGGATACCATGCGAGTGCGCCTTGCGGAAGTGCATAGAGCCGTGGTTCGAGTGACACAGGCGCATCACCGGGAACATCGCGTGCAGCTTCGCCATGAAGACACGTGCCTTCTCCAGCTCCATGCCAGCGGAGTCTAGGTTGGGATCGGACATATGAAATGACATAGCATGTTTATCTGCTTCGTCCCCAAGATGTACGACAGTGTCCGGCCTGTAACGTGCAGCCACGGCTGCGAGGAACTCCAATGTATCCGGGTGCTCATAGGGAGCGTGCGTGTCTGGAATTACCAGTATGCTATGGTGATCCGATGCAGGCATTGGTAAAGCAGCCAGATCTTCATAGCGATCAGGAGTGCGCAGCTTACGCGATGCCTTGAGTTCTTTATTAGCTTGCACCAGCGTTTCATAGGCTTCGCCATTCTTCTTACGGGTAGAAAACTGACGCGCCCAATATTTGGCAAGCTGACGTGTGACTCTAGTTCCATGCGTATTATCAGACAGGATATCCGCCATCAGACGGTAGTTGATAGTACCATCCTCTCGCTTGGCGCTATCTACGGCGTCCTCTACCTCCTTATTTGTGAATAAATTTCTGATCTTACCCATTCTCTTTCCAAAGCCTCCCACTCACAATATCACTGATGGTAGCAGGCGAGACGCCATAGAGGTTAGCCAGTCTAAGCCTCTCGCCTTTCTTGTTTGCAACATAGGTTTCCCTAATGGCGCGGACAACTTCCCAAGATAATTTAGCCTTATTGTTACGCTCACCTGCAAAGGATGCGCGCCTACCTCTGTCTATCATATCTTGGATGTTGTCTTGCTGTGTACCAGATATTAAATGTGCAGGGTTTATGCATCTTGCATTGTCACAAGTGTGCCTAATCACTACACCCTTTATATCTTCTATAGAAAGACCGTGGTGTTCTGCATAGACCACACGGTGGAGTAACTGCAACTTCTTACTCGGCCTATGCCATGCCCTGTAGTATCCAAGTTTGTTAAGGCACTTGTGATACCCGTGGTCTATACAGCCCATATCACTGCTCCTTTCTCTTCTTTGCGTATGCCAAGCGAGCCTTGCGATTGCGAGCCTCGCGCTTCTCTGCCTCAGTCTGGTGCTTATGATAGATCCAACCAGTACGAGGTATTTGGTGGTACTCAAGGTAGTCTGCTAAGTTACGCAATACCTTAATCACTTCACGTGGATTATTACCTGCCTTGCAGTAAGACTGCGCATAGGCTTCAATCTTACCGATACCGCCATTGCACCCTCTACAAAGGCAGGCTCTTACTATACCAGTGTTATGGTCATGATCTACGACACGGTTAACCTTGGTAATCATTTTAAGATGCCCTCCACAAATAGGGCATTTCCACTTCTGCGCCTCGCATAGTTCATCACGAACCATAGCGAGATCCGTTTGCTTCATCTTACGCACGTTGTACTCCTCTGGTAATACGGGAGATTTGAGATGTGCCTACAGAATACAAGTCAGCTATGCGTTTGAGGGTATAACCTTCGGCACGTAGCCTCTTGATTTCCAAGACTTGCTCATCTGAGAGGACACATCTCCCATTCTTCTCA
>OGHD01000259.1_pt1 | contig 28239 bp, 12 predicted proteins | sample 1571341 | NCBI WGS metagenome assembly OGHD01 (sample SAMEA2582026, study PRJEB24529) | metagenome | biome: Human gut stool | place: China | collected 2011 | reverse complement strand
CTGTAGTAGCAGATTCAGAGATTGGCAACCAGACAACTATCACAACTGTTGCTACTCCTTCTATTACAACATACCAGAAGGGGCATGATATTACTAAGAATGAGTACGGAGAAGGTGACATCTATGTAATGGTAAATGAAAACGGTATACCTAAAAATGACCTTAACAAGGCAGCACTTTATACTATTTCAGATTCAAAAAATGTTGGAATTTCAGAAGCTACAGTTCATGATGCATTAACAATAGGTAGTACAACAAATGGTAGTGTCACAACAGGACGTAATGGTATTGAGTTGACTAAAGAAGAAGAAACACTTAAAACGACCACAACTATTCCAGGTGTCGATGGTAATGATATTACTGTTAATGCAAATGAAGCAGCAAAATTCAACGCCACAGCCAATACATACGCACTCGTGTATGAAACAACAAAAGGCGAAGTAACTGCTTCATACTATTATACAGCTGTAACTCCAGCAGTTGGAACAGATGTTTCTAAAGATTACTACACAGATCCTGACGGAAAAACTGCCGCAACAGGAACTGCTGATGGAACAACAGTTTACTATCAGAAGATTACAAACACCAACAAAACCTACGCTATCAAGGTTATCAAGGTTGTAAAGTAATCAAAGCTCTCCCATAAGAGGATACTCTCTTTACATATCATTCAAGACATGATATATAAAGAACGATTATAAGATAACAGCCGGACGGGGTTGAATGTTCCCTGCCCGGCTCCTATGATAAAAAGCAAGAAGAAAATGAAATTATATCGCATCCTGACCATACCATTCTTGGCTCTATGTCTTTTTTCCTGCGCTGGATCGGGGCAGGAAGAACCGGATGTGCCTACTCTACCGGAAGAACCGAAGGGAGTAAGTATCTCTTTCGGAGGAAATAGCGGAACATGGCAAGATGCACCTACTACCCGTGCAAACAAAGAAACAGGACTGGAAACCATTGCCAAATCCTTCAAAGTATGGGGATATAAAACTACAGGGGGAAATAATACGGGCGGATTTACTGATTCACAAAACGTAATGGATGGATATCTCGTCAACTGGACGCAACAAACCGCCAATACAACCTCCAGCAATACTGCCGATTGGGAATACGTGGGTATTGCTAATCAAACTATCAAATACTGGGACTATTCCGCTACCAGCTATCGCTTCTTCGCCTATAGCATCCCGACAGCAGCCGATAACAGTTCAGCCCCATCTTTCCAGGAACCTACATCGATAGAAGGTTCCACAGCAAAATATGCATCCTTCTCTATCCCATTCACTTACAAAGAGGATGCCACCGCAGTTACCACCCCATATATCTCAGACCTCTGGCTGTCAGACAACCAGAACTTCGGAAACAGGAAATACGGGGCATGCGTAAAACTCACCTTTGCTCCTATTATCACAAAGGTAAGATTCAGATTCAATTATCTGAAAGATACCAAAATCTCTATCACCGATATTGTTTTCAAAAATATAAACGATGAACATTCACCTACAAAGGGAAATATCATCGTCAGCTACCCTATAACAGGAACAGGAACCAAAGCTTCCTATAAATGGGTAACTACAGAAACAGGAACTGAGCCCATCAAATTCACCATTCCTTACGAGGAAGATGCTGATTTGAATCATCAGGCTACAGAAAGAAAGAAATGGTATTACGTTCCACCATTGGGAGACAGTGACACACCGCAGGGCGCTTACATCATCAGCGCCACCATAGACGGAAAGAAATCTACAGCCACCATTCCGGCAGAATATATGCAATGGAAGGCAGGCTACCAATATACATACATCTTTAAAATAACAGTAGCAGGACCCAACATTGCCTTCACCAATATGCAGGTGGAGAAATGGGTGGAAACTCCTATTAAAAATAATGGCGGTACCGAAGACTGGTAACGCCCCACATGACTCATTATGAAGAATAAAAAACAGATGATACCCCTCTTTGCCTTCCTCGCAAGTCTCACTGCCTGCGAAAGCAACGACCTGCCTATCCAGCACGCCGACAGTTACCGATATATCACCTTTGCTGCACGGACACAAAAGATGACGACACGTGCGGATGACAGATATGAAAGCTATGATCCGGTTCAGCGAATGCACCCAAAAAACATGGGTGTCTTCGGCTATTACAACTTTGCCACTCATAGCTTTGAAACCACTGGTACAGAGACAGGAGGCAAAAACCACGCCATCTTCGACAATATCCTGGTAGATTACAATACATCGACCAAGACCTGGAGCACAAAGGAAGAAAAGCGATGGGATGCTTACCCAAACAGCAACTTCGACTTCTTCGGATATATGCCGCATTCTACTGAAGCAACCCTCAGTAAGCCATCGGCAACAGAAAGTACCTATCTCCTGACGATTCCTTTCTCCATGCCAACCATAAATGGCAACCCATCCCCTATCCTTGCTCAAAAAGATTTAGGACAGGCGCCAATCATCTGCGCCAAACCGGAACATAAGGGAAGTACAACGGCAGGAGGTTCGGATACAACCTTTGGACGAGTAGTTACTTTCCTCTTCGACCAGACGTTGACGGGCTATAACCTCAACTTCCAACTGGACCAGAAGATGAATGCCATCCGCTACTTCCGCATCAATGGAGTCAAGATTTACGGCAAAGGTCTGGCAACGGGAGGCGACGTAAGCCGCAGCTATACCTGGAGTAACAATGAATGGACGGCAAAAGCCATCCAATGGAGCAAACTGAACAAGGTAAATATAACAGAAGAAAACGCCATCCAGCTGGCAAAGGATAAAAATTCAGAAACCCCATTTACTCCGGTAGCCAACGAATCTATGGATATTGACGACAGTAAGTATCACCGTTGGGGCACCACCTTCTATGCCATCGCCGATGCCTCTTTCGTACCCACCATTGCCGTCACCTACGATGTAATCCTGAAGGATGAAAAGGGAGAAACGGTTACCCGTAAGGACGTAACCTCTACCATCATCCTGGGAAATAAATATTTCGAAACACTCAATCCTGCCCAAACGGCAGCGATTTACAACATCAATATACTCATCCAGCCAAGATACCTCTATGTACTGGCTGACCAGGATGCCTATACGGGGCATCTCCTGATACAGTAATAACAGAATACCCTCATGACCTATACCACGAAGAAACATAAGAACAAAGAAAAAAAGAATCGCTTATAAATGAAGACTCATGAAAAAGCAACAAGATAACAATACACAAAACAAAAAATTCAGAATACTTCTTGGCATTCTGACCCTATGGCTCATGTGTGGACAAACCTTATGGGCTCAGCCAACAAACAAATACTATTCCATAGATATCTGTGCCGATAGCTATGCAGGGGGTGATGGAAGCAAGACCAATCCATACGAGATTGCTACGGCAGAACAGCTCGCCAAACTGGCACGTGATGTGAACAACGGAAACACACCGCAGGCTTTCCTTGGCAAATACTTTAAGCTTACTGCCGATATCGACCTGAGTGGCGGTATCTGGATGCCAATCGGTAAATACTATAACAAAGGCTATGGTAATGGCGAGAACCGTTTGTTTTTCGGAAAGTTTGATGGCAATGGTCATGTCATCAAAAATATGCATATACAATGGGAAGGAACTGATGCATGGAGTGCATGGGGACTCTTCTCGACACTCCAAGGTGCAAGCAGCACTAACCTTACTACCGTAACAAACCTCATCATCGAGAATGCTACGGTAGAAAAGAAACCAGGATTCGAACCTTATGGTCCCGGTTATAAAGTGGGCGTAGTAGCTGGTGAGATATACGGCAATACTGAACTCAGCAACATCATTATCCGTGGCTCAGAAATAAAGGATAACGACGAAACATACCAGATTAACAATGAAAGCAAAATTGGCGGTATAGCAGGAAATGTAAAGACCGAGAGTAAGAACGAAACTTTCAGAATCTTCAACATAGCAGCTGATACACAGATAAATATGCTGAAGAATACAAGCGTGCATAACGATAAGTTCCACATAGCCCAAGGTTTCGGTAGCTTCAGCTATGAAATGAATGGAGGCGGTAATATCATAGAGCCTACCAACATCTATCTCTTTGGCAATGGGCTTAAATTCGAAAATACAAGTACCAACATCAACAAAGGTGGCATCACTGCCAATTGTCAAAACGAAGATAATGCAAAAAAATATGCTTCTACATGGTATTACACCCAGTACGTAAATGGTGGAAAGAACCTGGGAACCCAGAAGAAAGTTGATGAGTTTGCAACAACATTTGCAAGCCAGAACAACCAGTATATATCAACCAACAACTTTCAAGACAAGCTCAACTGGAGCTATACTTCTGGTACAGGCTTTAACTTCGGTTCAACAAAACTGACAGTGAAGCGTGGCTATAATACGATCATCACAGCAGAAACTATTGAAGGTAATGCAGGAAACGAGAAATATTTCTGGTATACATCTACAGACAAGAAGAATTGGACTCTACAGAACGAGAACAATCCATATAACAATTTCAGCATCTCGCTCACAGACTTCGACCAGTATGTTTATGCAGAATTGGAAGATGGCAGTTCGCAATCGGGAGTGGCAAAGATTGAAGCAAGAAAAGTGAATGCTGTGATGAAGCACAAAGAGAATACAATCTACATTGACATAAATAATAATATTTGGGACAACAACGATAATCTTGATATCAAATATTCGTGGGTAAAGAATGATGATGTAGAAGTAGGCACAGAGCCTACTTTCGACAAGTCATCTCTTGGCTCTACCGACAAGCTGAGCTGTCATGTGATAGTAACAACCAAAGACGGAGTTGAGCTATTAAACAAATGGTTGGTTTATACCAAGAGCGTGGTATATCTATGCCCTGCTGGCGCTACTGGAACAACAGCTGAAGGAAAGACTATATCATACAATGCCGGAAACGACAGTAATGACGGTCAATCTCCAGAGACTGCAGTAAGGACATGGAAGGGCGCATATTCCAAGTTGGAAAAGCAAGGATCATGGGACGACAACACCATCGTGCTGATGGGAACGAGTGACGAGAATGTCACCAATAATACAGATAACGGCTTTAGTTCTACAGGTTATTCATCAGAAGACGCAATTGATAAGTGGAATGAAGCTAAAGCGAAATCGCCATTATTCAAGAATGCGACTATCAGAGGTAGTTGGGGAGATGTAGACTATGCTGGCGAAATAAGAATAAAAGGTGGAAACTTGTGGAATACAGGCTTAACAATCTTTGGAGATACTCGCTTCCAGTATATTACGTTTAGGCGTGCAAACGAAAATTACGACGTCTTGTATTGCAATTACAACAACCTGGAAATGGGCGAAGGCATACAGATGAAAAACTATGATCAGAAATTTGAAGGTGACGGTACTCTTGATGGAGCAACATCTACATCATTCGAAATATTTGGCGGTACACTAAACGATGCCCGTTTTCGTCCACTTTATAAAGATGACAATCTAAAGAAAATGGAAGATTCATATCCACACGGACGTGAAGGTTTCAAGATTAAAATCAAGTCAGGTCATTACTCTACAATCTGTGTAGGCGATCGACAAATAAATGGTCACATGAATGGCATTATGGGCAGTCCAAATATGCCTATAAAGTGTACCATAGATATAGATATAGACAGAGAGTACAATGATACTCATAAATCAGAAAATGGTAATATGACTCCTACTCTTGATGTTGCCGTAATTCTTGCAGGCAACCATGAGGGTGCTATGGTTGGTGATGTAGACATCGTGATTAAGAGTGGAAAGATAGGTCGCGTTGTTAATGGTACTCTCGGTAACAGACGTGAAGTAGATGGATATGATAATGGATATAATAATGTTCCTTTCAACACATTCATGGGACGTGCCAACATTCTTATAGACCCAGCACTGTCAGAAAATAACCAAAACGATATAAATAGCAGAGTTGAGATAACAGAGATATATGGTGGTAGCACCGGTCGTGCTTTTGAAGCTAATGAACTCATTGAAAATCCATTCTATGGACAAAGTACAATAACCATAAAGGGTGGAACATTCTTAATTCCTTCAACATGTAACCGAGATATGATTTTCAGTGGCATCTATGGAGCTGGAGCTGGTGGTATGAATGGTGTAGGAGACGATACACACAAAACACCAGATACCAGAATACCATATTGGGAAGACAGTAGCAAAAAGTCTGTAATGAAATTTGGCAACTATGATGCTGCCATAGCTAATCTTTGCATATTTAATTGCTACAACTCTGACACACATACTTATACAGAAATAGATTCAAAACAAACGAGTACTAAAATCGTTATAGAGGGAGGCATATTCGGTTCTGCAGAAAAACCCATTGATGGTATATATGCCGGAGGTAGCGGATATATGAGTTCTGACCTTTGGACTACAAATGGAATACCAAGTAAGGATGGTGGAAACATATACGGAAAGGCAGGAGAAACCGTAGCATCACTTACCATCAATGGTGGAGAATTCTATTGCAAAAACGGCATCTTTGCTGGTGGACGTGGAACTGATTATTTCTATTCTTTAGACCCAAAGGGTGGTAATGCTGCTGATTATACAGAACTCGGCAAAATATACGGCAACGTAGAACTGACCATCAATGGCGGTATCTTCCATTGCCCTGTATTCGGTGGTGGATATGGTGTGGCTGATGCCAAACGGCTCAACTCCTCAGACATCAACACCCTCGAAAACATGGCACGCCTCTATGGCTCGTCTACAGTTAAGATTAATGGTGGTACCTTCTTTAAGAATATCTATGGCGGTGGTGACATGGCTGTAGTAGAGCAAGGCACCAACATAGCCATCAGCGACAATGCCGACATCAGAGGGGATGTGTTTGCCGGCGGTAATGGAAGAAAGAAACGATTGGACAACGAAAACAACATCACTGACGATACCAAGCATCCAGAACTCGTAGGAAAGGTACTTGGCGGCACCAACCTCAACTTCTACGGCACCTCTGCAAAGGCACCATCCATCTATGGCGACATCTATGGCGGTGGAAACAGAGCACAGGTAGAGGGAGATACACATATTAATATATATGCAGCCAACTTCGCAGGAGAAATCTACGGCGGAGGAAAGGGTTTGATTACGGACAGCATCGGCAAGCTGCTGGACGCAGACCTCTATACCTATGCCGACGTAAAGGGTAATACCTTTGTAAAACTGGCTCAAGACCAGGGCGCACAGACAGAAGGAGAAAGCGGAAAGAAGCAGGACAACTTCTCCATCAATGTGATATGGGACAAGAAATGGAACGGAACAAAGTGGATCTACTGGAATGACAACAAGAGCGAGTTCTTCAATGACGGTCAGTTCGTCTGCCCTCATAATATCTATGGTGGCGGTAACCAAGCCTGCAACGTAACAGGAAAGGCTACCCTTACCATCCAGAAAGGTATGACCCCATTCGGACTCCTGAAAACAGCAGAATGGAAGAAAGCATACGACGACAGCGACCATCCTCACTTCGCTGTATTCGGCGGTGGCTATGGTATCAATACAACCGTGGACAGCACCGACGTTACCGTGAACGTGAATGGCGACTACGGAATCTACAATACTGAGATAGAGGATATTTCTGTCTTCGACAACTCAAAGGGTATTCCTAACTTCACCATCCTGAGTGCTCTGGGCGGTGGATATGCTGGAAAAGTTAACAAGAGTACAAAGGTAACCATTGATGGCAAGACCTTCCTGCACCGTGTATATGGCGGTGGCTTCGGTGACCCATCCTCTACAGAGAATAACGAAACGGGTCAGATTGGCGGCAACACCGAGGTATATATCCAGGGAGCCAACATCTACGGTGACGTATTTGGTGGCGGTGCCGGTGTAGCACCTAAGGATAACAACGGCACTTACACCTACTTTACCGATGTAGCAAAGGTATTAGGAACCACCAAGGTAGAGATATCGGGTGAAGCCAAAATATATGGCAATGTATATGGTGGCGGTGACATCGCCAACATCAAATCATACACCCCCCTGACAGGAGCAGACAAGGAAGCCTATTACAACACGAAGCCAAAGAGCGAATCAAAGCTCGACCAGACAACAGGCAAGTTCCTTAGCTATGAGGCAAAGGACTATACCACCTTCGTCAATATCACCGGTGGCGACATCTTCGGAGAAGTCTTTGGCGGAGGAAAGGGTCTCAAGAAAGCTGAAGCTCCTGAATATTATAAGGTGGGAAGAATCAACGGCAACACTCTGGTACACGTGGTGAACACGAATGCCACCTCCCTTGCCGACACCGACAGCCAGGGTAACATCGTGCCATTCATCTGGAGTAATATCTATGGCGGATGTGCCTTCGGTACCGTAAATGGAAGTACCCTGGTACATATCGAGGGCGGCAAACTGGGCCACAACATTTACGGCGGTGGATACGGAAATATCAAGATAGACCTCACCGGCAATGAAACCGAAGAGGAAGAGGAGGAAATTACCCGTAACACAGTACTGGGAAAAGTGGATAAAAACAAGGAGGGAACCTACGCCAACATCCTGGGTAACACCAAGGTACAGATAGACGGTGGAACCTGGATATGGAACCGCAAGGCAGACATCAACGGCAACATCACCACCTGGCTGGCAGTTCAAAATAACGAAAAGATCTGCGAGAACATTGATGAGTTCAAGGAGATAACCGCTGCCATCCTGAAAGCCAAGACTGCCAATGAGATTACCAACGAAAAGGCAAAGGCTGCCATCAATCGCATCATCAGTGATGAGAATACCCAACAGTTCTATGCATTTACCAAGGGAACGATGAACTCCGGTTCCTTTAAGCGAGACCATAATATCTATGGCGGTGGAAACCGTGCCTGCTATGTGGGATTCGGACAGGACGGAAACTCTACCATTGGCAACGGTACTTCTGACAGCAACGGTCTGAGTGAGGTAATTATCAACCACTCTCCTCTTGCCGACGTCATCACCAAGGATGGCAACCAGATCAGCGTGTTCGATGAAACCTCGCTTGCCGGCTTATGCTGGTATATCAGCAGCAAGAACACAAACGACCCGGAATTCTCCATATTCGGAGCCGGCTTCGGTGCCAACACCAAGGTGGTAAAGACCGAAGTATGTGTGCAGCCTGGTAACAAGATGGATGACGATGGCATCATCACCGTCAACGGCATCAAATACCGCTATCTCAACCAGAATGCAGACCTCAAGACATACAGTGACTTCGAGAAGCAGATATACAATGACTTCCTGAAGGTTTCAAAGGATGACAAGAAGCTCTATTTCGGTAGTGTGACGGGCAGCAATCCGGGTGATCCCGACTTCGACCCGATGACCTTCAAGCGCTATCATGCCAGCCGCTGGGCCTGGACCCTCGGTTTGCCAGGCTTCACCTTCCAGGCTATCCACGGCGGTGGCTTCTCAGGTTATGTTACCGGTGAAACCTATGTAGAAACCGACTGTCAGCCTTTCTGCGAGAACATCTTTGGTGCCGGTGTTGGTGCCATGCCTATCGGTAACATCACCACAGCAAACCAGGGAGAAAGCTATGACTTCGGAAAGGTAGGTTCCCTGTCGAGAGTATTCATCAAATCAGGCTATGTAGCACAGAATGTATATGGCGGTGGTGCCGGTATCGAATCAATCTATGACAAGAACAAGAATACATGGATTGACTTCCCGAATATGACACGCGTCCCTAAAACGGAAGTTTACGTCTATGGTAGAAACATCAAATATAGGTACAACCTCGGCTTGATAGCCCGTACCATGATATTGGGCAGCGTATATGGCGGTGGCGATGTTGCCAACGTGGGAAATGAGAAAGCAAAGGAAGCACCGGATGTCTTTAACTTTGAACACCACCAGGTACCAGCCAAATACACTTCGCTCGTCAACATCCGTGGCGGCGTTGTTTTCTCTCAGGTTTTTGCAGGAGGTAGAGGACGCCTAAAGTCTGAATGCAACGACTATAAGAAGCTGGGTGGCATCTACGGCAATACCAGTCTGGTCATCGACCGTCCAAACATCACCTATCCATACTTCGACGAAAAAACGAAAGAGTATATCAAGCCATGGAGCCCCGATGCCATGAAGCATCCAGACAATGACAAGAACAAGGATATCATGCCAGCATTCCTGGAGAGAATCTACGGCGGATGCGAAAACGGTACGGTATATGGCAATACCTTCATGAGCATCTCCGACGGACAGATAGGCCATGGTATCTATGGCGGCGGTTGGGGTAACTGCGACACCGTGAACGGAACCGACACCCTGACCGTGACTTCGGCAGACATAACCGGCAATACCAATATCATGATCAATGGTGGACAGGCACTGCTCTCCTCTTACTGGAATCCGGAAACCCGTTCATGGCGACCAGCCAGCATCATTGACGGTATCACCTACTCACCACAATACGACCACGAGGCACTGAAGTTCAAGGTAAACCACAACATCTATGCCGGTGGCAACGAAGCCTGCGAAGTGGGCAACAATACCAACATCTTGATTGCCAAGGGTCTCCTGAATGACAACACCGAGGTGAAGCCGGGACAGGACAAGAAGAAAATGAAATTCTACCAGACAAACGAATGGAAAGAGATATATAATAAGGTGGGATCTCCTCACTTCAGTATCTTCGGTGGCGGCTTTGGTGAAAAGACCTATGTCAAGGGCAATACCAACATCACCATCGACATGCAGGGCAGAGATGCCAACAACCACCAGGACATTGAGCTGAAACCAGGCAAGGAACATGAACACTTCTACAGCGACTTCTCGTACATGGACATCGTGGGCGGTGGCTATTCGGGTACCGTAGAAGGCAGTACCAATATATCGGGAGCCGGTGGCGTATTCTGCCGCCGTGTGTTTGGTGGCGGTTTCTACAGTTCTGTCAAGGAAACAAATGTCACCATCAAGGCTATCGACTGCCGTGACATCTTCGGTGGCGGTTTCATGGGAGACGTAAAGGAAGCTACCCATGTCATCATCGGATCAGACAACAGTACAACGGGCAGTACAACGGGTGGTCCATCAGGCACCTCCAAGTTCAACAATTCCGACATCCATATCCATGGCAATGTTTATGGCGGCAACGACGTTTCGGGCTATGTGAACATAACTACAGAGGAAAACGGATTCAGAGACAATGGCGGTGAAGGAAGCAACATCAAGATTCTGGGTGGACACATCTATCAGAATGTATATGGAGCCGGAAACGGTAACTACCTGTATGCACTCGACAAGAACCAGAACCAGAAGGTGACGGTGAACGAGTATTACCCTATGAACCCGGAGGATCCAAACTCAGAGACTGTTCCTCTGGTATATACCGTACCGATGAGAGAATCCATGCCTTCCTACAAGGAGGCAAGCGATGCGGCTAAGATTGTGAACATCAATTCATGGCGACCACTCACCAACAAGGTGAGCATCGAAATCAAGGGTAACTCTACATCTGAAAAGGTGAATATCGCCGGTGACGTTTATGGAGGAGGAAACTCTGCCACCGTACTGAAGGTGAAGGACAAGGATAACAAGGCTGCAGAAAAGGTAGGAAACATCAATATCAACATTGGCAGTCATGTGAACATCGGACGTGTCTTCATGGGTTGCAACGGAGATGAACTCTTCGCTAAATCAGAGGACAATGACTTCATGAACAAGTTCCAGAAACTCAATGGAAACGTGGAGGACTATACACAGGAACTGAACCTTGCCGATACCATCGACTGGTTCAATCCTTCGAACAAGAATATCGGTACCCTCTATCTCCCTACCAAGCTGAAAGACCGACCAACCGTATATCCTCACCTCATCGACCTGTATTTCCAGCCAGTGGAAACAGATATCCAGGGTGAACTGCGATGGAACGGAACCCAGACGGGTAAAGGACTGGAAGACTGTACCATCAAGACTTTCTACTGCGGAGGAAACCGTGGCAACATGAACATCTATCCAAATGCAAGGGGCAATGTAATCAATTATATCTTCCCGGAAGGTCTCACCATCACCGACAAGATTGTGGGTGGCTGCAACAATGCCAACTACAACTATAAAGGACTGGTGAACCATGAGGGTGGCTATCTACTGGGACGTGCCTACTCTACCGAACCTTTCATCAAGCTTACCATCAAGAACAAGTTCCAGCCAGAGGAGAAGAACGATGCCTATGTGGGAGGAAACGTATTCGGCGGCTGCTACAAGACGGGAACCGTGAGAGGCGACGTTACCATCGATCTCCGGAGCGACATGCTTGCCGGTAAGGATAAGAAGAAACTGGAAAATTCGAACGATTCTCTGGCTACCAAACCGGAATACTCCAGCCTCAACATCTATGGTGCCGGATATGGTATGGAGAGTTATGTTTACGGCAATACCAATATCATCATGGGTAAGGATATGAAATGTTCTGATTCCATACCTAAGACAGAAGGTGGTAAGTTCCTTCCTTGCGGTGTAAACGGAGCTACAGGTGTATCAGCCAACTTCATCTATGGTGGCGGTCAGCAGGGTAATGTCATCGGACTTACCGATGTGGATATCCTCAATGGTCACGTCTTCCGTTCGGTAACAGGCGGTTCCTATTCTGGCTATGTATATGGTTCTACCCAGGTAAAGGTGGGCTACCCTACCTACTATCAGGTAAAAGACGGGCATTCCGGCATCTATCTGCTGGACCGTACAGACAAGAACAACCTGTATATTGACCATGAGAATAAGAATAAGGACGGAAAGATACTGCCAAACCTTGCCTCAGAAACCATCAAGCAGAGCATCAGACTCATCAGTGGTGACAAGGTTTCGCAGGCTGTTTATGCTTCCATCATCGGCAAGCAGGGAGTTACGGACTTCGTGAAGGAGAATGATTTTGATGCATTCACTACAGCCCCGGCTTCACCACTTACATGGAACGACATCAATATCAAGATTGGAGAAGCTATCTATGGTGGCGGTTACTCCGTGGCACAGGGTACTTCTGTCATGGCAAACGACTCTACCGTTCTGAAATTTACTCGTCAATACAATATAGACAAGGCTTTCACGGAAAGACAGGAAAAACTGTCTGATCTGCCTAATGGTACCACAACAGGATTCGGCGGTAACACCACCATCCTGGTTGCCGACAATTCTGCACCAGAATCTGACCGTGACCATATCATCATCTCCCATCAGAAAATGCAGTCGGTCGTATTACCAACAGGCACTGACCTCTTCGGCTACTATTACATGGACAAAGACGGCAACTACCGTTACATCTCTCTCCAGGACAACTATTTCTATGGAGACGGATATAAGAAGCCGGAACATCAGTCGGAGACCGACACGAATATATATGCCTACGACAGTGAAGGTGGCATCTTCGGAGACGGACACCAGTCGTATGCAGCCGGCTTCCGCAGTGCCGACCTGACGGGTTACGGCTTTGCAGGAACCACTATCAACAATCCGAAGATCATCAATACCTTCCAGCGTATGGACATCCTGCGACTGGAGGATAACTGCTTCAACGTACTTGGAGCACGCGACTATGCCACCAACCAAACCAACAAGACTCCATATTCAATAGCACGAGTGGGAGAAATCCAGATGTTTGCCAAGAATATAGCCTTGAGCGACAACAAGTTGCAGGACAAATCCACAAAGCGTGCACGCAACTATATGGGTCTTGCCAACAACATCCACTACGTGGGAGCAATAACTTCGAATGTTCCCTTCAACGATGCCGTTAAAGAACCATGGCGCAACAATACCGGTATGGTACCTGCTGATGGCGACTTCAAAGGCAAGTCATATATGGATGTAAAACAGGATTACATCGACAAATACGACCAGAAGACCATCACAGACCCTATCTTCCAGAAGCGCAATGACGGTACGGCAAAGAACATGATAGGTATCGCCTCAGGCTATGCCCTCAAGATTCAGAACGTACAGGAGTTATACGATGACAGCCAAAAGAATGTCATCGACAGTATTTTCTACGGTCCTATCTACGGCGTAGTGGAGATGAACCTCATCGACGTTCGTGAAGACGAAGGTGGCGGCTATGTATATGCCGACAATGTGCATAAACGGGCAACGGCAGAGGGAGAAAGCGGACACAAGGTAGACTTTCTGGAAACCACCGGAAACTTCGTCTTCCCATACGATGCCAAGCAGAACCGCTTCGTTGTTGACGACTGCTTTCCTACCGGATTCTATGGTATGGATGATGAAGGAAAAGCAAATCCGGATGACAATATTGATGTTCACTATTGGTATGTAACAGGTTTCAACTACTATTACAATGCCCACATCACTGGCTATACCTACAAGGACAAGATGACCTTCTTCAGTGACAACAAGGACGGTCTCACCGTGCTCTCAGGACTGAAGCCAAACCAGCCTGTAACCATTCAGAGCTGGAAGATGCGCAGCGGACATCCTGAAGATAAGACTAAATACAGCTGCGACCTGGAAGAGCGCAACTATCTGAAAGCCGGAACAAAAGGCAATGTGGATATGGACAATCAGGACGTATCCGGCAAATACCAGCTCTGCATCGGTGCCTCTTCTTCAGAGGAATATGATGGCAAAGGATTCGCTGCTGTATTGCCGATGAACGGAGTATTCAAAGAAGAGAACTATCAGAAACGTCAGCTCCCTTCTGCGCTGACAGATGGCGATGCCAAAATTTCATTCCAGCTGACAGACTCTGTCAACAATACGACAACCGACTATTTCAAGAAGCATCTCTCTGAAAAATGTCTTGCCACCGTTGTACTGAAGGGACGTGCATACGAAGAATATACAGATGAGACCAACAACAAGCCTATCATCAGTAAGGTGGCCTCATCCGACTTCTTCATCCAAGAAGGCAATGATTACAAACAGGTAACAACAGGAACCAAGCTATCTGCCGGCACTGTTTATTATATCAAGAACGGCATTGCTGGAGAATACACCAAGATATACCCTGATAGAATCTATATAAAGGATGCCAACAACAAAGATGGCTATGCTCCTGTCAACATCACAGACGTAAAAGCAGGATCATCCAACTACTACTGTGAGGTAGAACGAATCTACACTTACACCATCTATCTCACTATAGAATATGTGCAGGGTCCTAACATCAACGGTAAGATAACTGTTGACAACTGCGCCTTGCCGGGAGAGATGGTCAGACTCAGGAAAAACCAGATTTCCATTGAGGCAGACGAATCGTTCTCTGCCAACGGATACTACTGGCGCATAGGAAAGCGCAAGCAAAACGAAAAGGGAAACTGGGTATTTGAAGACGCTACCGAATGGGACATCAACAAAAAGGCTACAGGCTACGACACCTACAAGCAGGGAAGCAGCGAAGCACAAGGACTCTTCAAGGACTGCGTATATGACAAGACCAACGACTATCTGGATATTCCAGCCTACTACTTCATGAACGGATATGGCGTACAGCTGGGTATCACCATGAATGGTCTGAATAAGATCTTTACGGTGGATATGGCAGACGACAGCCAGTTTACCGTACACAACTACCACCGCATGAATCCTCATCAGAAGGGTGTGAACCTGCATCTTTCAGAGGCTATCCAGCGTACCAAGGAAGACAAGACGTTTGCCGAACCTCGCATTTATATCTCTGATGCCAGCGACCTGAAGGCATTCATCAACTTCGTGGATACCATCGGAACCGGTACGGGAAGCAAGGCGGAACGATATGGAAAGAATGCCCAATTCGTACTGCAGAACGACATCACCGTGACCAGCGACTTTGATGGAAGCAAGGCTGTATTTGCCGGCACTCTTCATGGCAACGGACATGTCATCAAGGGTCTGGCTCAAGGCAAATCATTCCTCAAAGAGAACCGGGGCAACATCTATAACCTCGGTATGGAAAGCGGCAATATCGCTGCCGATAGCTGTACGAATGGGGGTGCCTACCACTGCTGCTTCGAATATAACAAGGGCATACAGCCTATCGTCTATCACATGGACGGCACAAGTGATACTCATTATACGGCAGACGACTTCAGATACGGCAAGGTTGGCTACGACCTCAACGAATACTATCTGCGTGCCCGCTACAGCAACAACATGGAGAATGCCCAAGACAAGGAAGCATTGAAGTACGTCTACGATTACTATGCCAACGGCGACTACCAGTATGCCCACCGTACAGATGCCATCACCGGCAACAACACGGGTATCACCTATCTGAGAAAAGGTTCAGACAGTGACCAGCCTAACTACGGCAGCAACGAAACCCGCCACGACCAGAGTCACGCTATCGATGCGGCTCGAAAGGCATCGCAGGGTACAGCATCCGCAGTCAGCTACGTTCCACTGTTCGACGGAAACCAAGCAGACGAAAGTCAGCCGATGAACGACTTCATCTTCTGGGGACAGTCATTGCAGAAGGTTCCAGACCTCTGTCCTTCCCAGATAGCTTCCCATCAGAACAGCTATATGAGAAACCGCATATATCGTACTGCCGGCTACTATGGCGACACGAAGCTCGATGCATTCCACTATAATGCCAGCAACAATGCCAACAGCCTCATGAGTACCTACGTACACCAGACGACAACAACGGCTATCGACTTCACCTGCCTGAACGACAAGGGGGCAGACATGGGATTCAAACAGGCGGAAGACATCAACCAGAACGGCATCTTCTACCCACCGGTAGATGACAATGCCAAGGTATTCAGCGACCTAAGCATCCAGCAGGGAGTAAGCCAGAACCTCCTGGTATATACTGCTGCCAATGGCAACGACAACAATACAGAGGCTTACGACATCGCAGACAATGCACTCGGCTACAAGGAGAACACGAGTGAGACTACCATCTACGGACATCATATTTTCAAGAATAATGCCGGTAATGGCTATACCACCTCTCTCCTCCACCTCGTAGAACGCACCCCTGAGGATAAGAACAGCGAGGGAGACAAGTGTGAGAACAACGACTTCTGTGCCCCTATCCAATTCACGGTAACCAACCATGCCTGGTATGTTCGCAAGCCGATGTACTATGCTGAGGATGCTACCGGAGCCTGGGAAGGTATCTGTCTGCCATTCACCGCACAAAAGGTAATGGCATCGCTCAATGGTGAAATCACCCATTTCTATGGTGATAAATACCTGCATCATGAATACTGGCTGCACGGTTTGACAGAGGTGAACACGACAAACAATACAGCCACCTTCCAGCGTCCGGGTACAACAGCAGGACTCTTCCAGGCTGAGGGAGCAGAAAGTAAGGATTACACCTTTAATAATAACTTCTTTGTAACAACCTACGGAGAACATTTCTATAACAAGGATGCTAATCCATACTACAGCAACCAGCAGGAGTATAAGAACTATCAGTTGCTGACCAAGGGAATCCCATATCTGGTCCGTTTCCCTGGTTACCATTATTACGAGTTCGACCTTTCAAGTAAGTTCTATAACAACATCTTGAATACAAACGAGTCTTCGCAAACCGTTACCTTCCATGCCTTCGGTAATGAGAACGAAACCGAGCCGGCAGATAAGGCGATCGTGATTCCTATCACCCAGGCTATGACAACCCAGCACAACGGTTATTATCATGTAGGTAGCTTTGCTGCCACCAAGGTAGCCAACGGAACCATCTATGGTATGAACGCCGTGGGTACTGCATTTGATGATGCGTCTACCCTCCAAACCGTAATGCCATTCCGCACCTATATGACAACATTGATGACAAATGCCAGAACCCGTTCTACTGATGCTCCATCCGTGATTCGCATTGCCGAAACCACGGGTATCGAGAAGATAGAATCTGACGTGAATGGTAACGATGATACACCAGCCGGCGAATCACTCTTCATCCGCCCTATCGGAGCTCATCGTGTACGCATAGAGAGCACCTACTCCACCCAGTTGCAGGTATTCTCAACCACCGGTCAGCTTTATCGCATCTTGGATGTACGTCCTGGCACCGCCACCTATAGTGGTTTCCCTGACGGCATCTACATCTTCGGAAACAGAAAAATCATGGTAAAATAACAGAAAGATATGAATAGAAAGAATAAGATATCAACCGGCAAATGGCTCCGTTCCCTCATCCTCCTCATGATGATGGGATGGATGGGGAGTGCGTGGGCAGAGGATGCCGCTACCAACATTGCTACAGGAAACAAGGGAAGTGTATACTTTGATTATAACGGCATCCGGTAAACGGAGAACCGGAAAAGGATAAAACCTACCACATTACTTACAATGCAGGTGAGCATGCATCAGGAACATCACCGGAAGCTACGTGGGTAGAAGAAGGCGACCTGTTTAAAATTCCAAGAAACACTACCCTTTATTACGAGGGAAATACCCTGGCTTTATGGAAGGACAGCAAGGGAGAAGAGATGATCTATAATCTCAATGGCCAGCAAGTAGATAAAGCCTCTGCTCAAGGAGGCATCTTCATCTCCCGCCAGAAAGGTAAGTTCTATAAAGCTCCCGGCTCTTCCGGAGGAAGGAGATAGTTCTGCTGGCGAATTCAGATGTTTGAATAAGCAGAAGGAGATGATTGAATAAGCGTATTCAGATGTTTGAATAAGCGAAAGGATATGATTGAATAAGCGAAAGAAGACGTTTCTTTGGGTTCAAAGAGACGTCTCTTTTAGTTTTAGGAGACTGCTTCTCGAGTTGAAGGAGACTGCTTCTCGAAGGTTGCCACTAGGCTCAGCAGACCTGCCGAGCCTAGTCAGCAGCTCTGCCGACTGCAGTCAGCAGGTCTGCCGAGCCTAGTGACAACACCTTTTAATCGTACAACTACAACCCTTATAGTCGTACAACCATAAACCCTTTAGTTGTACAACCATAAACCTTTTAGTTGTACAACCATATACCTTTTAGTTGTACAACCATATACCTTTTAGCTGTACAACCATAAAACGCAACCCCGCCAGGCGTTTCTCCTTTGACGCCTAGCGGGGTTGCGCTTTTTACCTTTATGATAAGGACTTGGGGGACTAGCGATGGAATCGCTAGGAACGGGGGGGTGGGGCGAAAGGGGTTAAGGTTCTTTTTACCTTTTTACCCTTTTACTTTTTTACTTTTTTACTTTTAAACCTCCTTTTCAGCAAACAGGCCGAAGAGCTCAGCATCTATCAGGTCAGTAACCTTTCGGAAGTCTTCCGGATTCTCTCCAAACTCCAGATTATCACCATCGATGATGATGAGGCGACCTTTATAATCCTTGATCCAATCCTCATAACGCTTGTTCAAACCCTGGAGGTAATCGATGCGGATGCTCTTCTCGAAATCGCGGCCACGCTTCTCGATATGCTTCACGAGCGTAGGAATGCTGCTTTTGATATATATCATCAGGTCAGGGAGTTTCACCAGACTGATCATCAGATCGAAGAGATCGGTATAGTTCTTGAAATCCCTATCGCTCATCATACCGATATCATGAAGATTAGGCGCAAAGATACGCGCATCCTCGAAGATGGTTCTATCCTGTACGATGGTCTGCTCTGAACGTGAAATCTCCACAACATCATGGAAACGCTTGTTCAGGAAGTAAATCTGAAGATTAAACGACCAACGTTCCATATCCTTGTAATAATCAGCCAGATATGGATTATTATCAACCGGCTCGAAATTAGCTTTCCAGCCATATCTCTTGGCAAGCATCTTGGTTAATGTTGTCTTGCCGCTACCTATATTTCCTGCTATTGCTATATGCATCTATGTCAATGTTGAATGTTAAATGTTGAATGTTGAATTGGGCTTAAGAGAACAGCCCGAAGAGCTTGGCATCTATCTTATCTATGATTTCACCAAACTGCTTGGGATTGTGCTCGAAATCGAGATTATCAACTTCTACGATAAGCACCTTGCCCTTATACTTATTCATGATGAAATCTTCGTAAAGATTGTTGATACCTTCCAGATAATCCAAAGGCATCTTCTGCTCATAATCACGACCGCGCTTCTGGATATTCTTCACGAGATGAGGAACTGAAGAACGGAGATATATCATCAGTTCAGGCATCTCTACCACTTCCATCATCGACTCGAAAAGCTCCATATAAGTCTCGTAGTCGCGCTGGTCCATGTTGCCCATCTTCCGGTTGTTGGCCGCAAAGACATAGACACCTTCAAATATGGTGCGGTCCTGGATGACCGTCTCTTTACTGTGTTGGATTTCCAGCAGATTCTTGAATCTCTGCTTCAGATAGAATACCTCCATATTGAGTGCCCATCGCGAGATATCCTTGTAATAGTCATCGATATAGGGGTTTTCAGCCACGGGCTCCAAGTACTGTTTCCATCCATAATGTTTAGAAAGCATCTTGGTGAGTGTTGTCTTTCCACTACCGATATTTCCTGCTATTGCTATATACATTTATTAATACGAATAATTTACAATTTAATAATGAATAATGGGGCTGGCGCCGCATTGGCTGCAAAAGTACAATAAAAAATCGGGATAAACAAAAAAATCCAAGCAAATATATGATTTGCTTGGATTTTTGTATTCTATTCCTGCCTTGCAGGGAATCTGTATGTTAATAGTCACGTTCGATGAGTTCGAGACACATACGGGAGTTATGGTAAGGACATTTCCAGAAACCTGCCTTATCATCCTCCTTGTTCACCGTACCATCTTCCAGTATAGCCCAGTGCCACTCACCGTTCTTACTATCCAGCAGATGCTTGGCAACATAGTTCCAGCAGGAGATGGCAACCAGAAGATTCTCTTCGGTACGGAAATACTGATAGAGATCGATATGTCCGATGATGTTCTCGCACTGCACCCACCACTGGCGCTGGAGATCATACTTATCTCCATCTTTCCAATGCTCGTAAACCATACTACCATCCGGACGCAAGCCTTCATCTGCTGCATCGGCTATACGACGGATGATGCGCTCTATCTTATGCAGCAATACCTTATCGCCCAGAACAAGCGCGGTTTCGTGGAGCAGCCAGGACGCCTCAATATCATGACCATAGCTCTCGATGTTGCGCTTGCCCTCCCACTCGTCATTGAAGAAGAGGTCGAGATGATAAGTCTCTGTGTTCAGAAGCTTATCGGTGAAGATGTCGAGCAGATTGCGGATGCTCTTCTCCAGTTCCGGAGTCTTCCATACACGATAAAGATTGGTATATGGCTCGATGATATGCAGATGGGTATTCATCGTACGGGACCCATTCTCATCCTTATCAGAGAGACGCATATCTGCAATCGGATTCCACTCACGGGTCAAAGCCTCGATATATCCATTGTTCTTGGCATCAAAGGCATGCTTCTCTATGTCATGATACAGGGAGATGGCAATATCCAATGCCTCCTTGTCGCCTGTTGCACGGGCATACTCCGAGAAACCATAGATGGCAAAGCCGATGGCGTAAGTCTGCTTCTTGGTATCGAGCGGATTACCCTGATAGTCAACACTCCAGTAGATGCCGCCATATTCCCTGTCGAGGAAATAATCGCGCACATAATCCTTGGCACGGGTGGCAGCCTCGAGATACTCCGGCTTCTTCAAGACACGATAGGCAGCAGAAAACGCCCAGAGGATACGGGCATTCATCACTGCCCCCTTCTCGGCTTCAGGATGTACCTGGTCGTTGCCGTCTACACGTCCGTAAAAGCCACCGTTTTCTTCATCTTTCACTTTCGTTAACCAATAGCTGAGGATGTTGTTCTCCAGAACATCCCGCATCGTTTCTTTAAGATTTTCCATTTTTCCTTCTTAATAGTGATTATTAGTTATGTTAAAACAATTATTTACGGATAGGGAACTTCCAGGCAAGCACCATCAGCAGGAAGGCGATGACGGCTGGGAAGAGTGAGAACAATGACCATACCATCGTAAGCACAGAGTCGGTGACACTGGCTGGGTCGATCATCGTATTACCCATCTTATCTGTTATCATGTTGGCACCTGCCCAGCCCAGGAAGAGGGCGATGAGAGAACCGGAAATGGCGGTACCAAACTTCTGGCTCATCGTACCGGAAGAGAAGATAAGACCTGTAGCTGATGTTCCGAAATGCTCGGTATGGTAGTCAGCTACATCGGCATACATTGACCACATCAATGGCGAATAGATACCGATACCCATAGAGGTAAGGATAACGATGGCTATCATCACCCAGATATACGACGGATCCATCGGGATGAAGAAGAAGACAACCGAGAGTACCAGACAGAGTGCTGCAGCCCAGAAGAATGCCATGCGCTTGCTGCCTACCAGACGGGTGAACCAAGGAGATACACCACCGAAAATCATACAGGTTACTTCACCAAACGCCATGAAAACGGTATAGTTGATAATCAGTCCCTCGATGGTTACATTGCCATGCAGACAGTAATCAAACATATAGCCAGCAACGGCATAGCGGAATCCGTTGAAGAAGTTGGTGCACACGGCGATGGCTGTCATATAGAGCCAAGCCCTGTTGTGAACGAGGTCAGCAAACTGCTGGAATGAGAACTTCTCAGCGCGCTTCGGCTTCAGACGTTCCTTGGTAAGGAGTCCGCAAGCCAATGTCATCACAGCTGCAATAATACCGAGCACGGCACCAATGACAGCATACTGATGTGCGGCTGTTCCACCTACCATCTTCTGGAGATAAGGGAAAGAAAGCAGGGTGACGAATCCCATGGCATAAGCACCCACCATACGGAAAGAAGAGAACTGGTTCTTCTCATCATCATCTTCGGTCATCACACCGAGCAATGAGCCGTAAGGCACATTCACCATAGTATATACCGCCATCATCAGCAGATAGAGGGCGTAAGCATAGATTCGCTTGCCCACAGGACCGAAGTCTGGAGTATAGAGCAAGAGGGCGAATATCAATCCGAAAGGAATGGCACCATAGATGAGCCAAGGACGGTAGGTACCGAAACGGCTCTGGGTACGGTCGGCAAGCGAACCCATCAGCGGGTCAGTAACCACATCGAACATGCGGGCTACGAGCATCAGTACTGCCGCATCCGCAAACGAGAGTCCGAAGACATTTGTAAAAAACAGAGGAAAAGCGATAGACATCACCTTCCATACAATACCACCCGCAGCGGCATCACCCAATGCATAAGCTATTTTTTCTTTTAAACGAGCCATTGTTTTAATTTTTAATGTTGAATGTTGAGTGTTGAATGTTGAATGTTACTAAAAAAGGGATTCGCCCCTTATCCATATTCAATAATACGGATGAGAAGTACGAATCCCTACAATCTTAATACCTGAAACTTATTTACTTAAAGTCTGTTTATTTTTTGCTACCAAAGCCTTGATCTTCTCTACAGAGAACTGAGTACGATAATCATCCTTTGGTGTGTTCATGCAGTAATCTACCAATCGGTCGATGGTAGAAGTTGCCACATGCATGCGGGTATCAGAAGAAGCATAGTAGATGAATACCTTACCATCCTCATCTGCAATCCAACCATTGGCAAAGACTACGTTCATTACATCACCGATATACTCAGGACCTTCCGGTACGAGGAGATATCCACCTGGTTCTGCAATCACCTTTGTAGGATCCTCAAGAGAAGTCATGTACATATAGAGCACATAGCGGAGACCACTGGCACAGCCACGAACACCGTGAGCCAGATGCAACCAGCCCTTATCAGTCTTGATAGGATGAGGTCCCTCACCGTTCTTCACCTCCTGAATGGTGTGATAGTGACGGGCATTGATAATCTTCTCTTCCTTGATTTCTGCATGAGTGATATCATCAACCAGTGCCCAACCGATACCTGTGATATAGTTAGTAAGTGCATCAAGCCATACATATACTACATGCTTGTCATCAAAATCTACCGGGATTCCCCACTTAAATGATGTTCTTGATACACATAAATCCTGAAGTCCCGGAAGAAGGAAGTTATTCATCATCTCATTCTTTCTTGATACCGGCTGTATGAATTCTGGGTGTGTATTAATATGCTCGATAAGTCTGTTGGCATATTTACTCATCTTAAAGAAATATGCTTCTTCCTTAGCTGGCTTAACTTCACGTCCGCAGTCAGGACATTTTCCGTCAACAAGCTGTGACTCTGTCCAGAAAGACTCGCAAGGTGTACAATACATACCTTCGTATGAACCCTTATATATATCCCCCTGATCGTAGAGCTTCTTAAATATCTTCTGAACCTGCTTTTCGTGGTAATCATCTGTAGTTCTTATGAACTTGTCATAAGATGTATCCATTAAATCCCATATTCTCTTTATCTCTGTAGAAACATTATCAACGAATTCCTTAGGTGTAATTCCTGCTTCTTCTGCTTTTAATTCAATCTTCTGTCCATGCTCATCAGTTCCTGTCTGGAAAAAAACATCATAGCCCTCCTGACGTCTGAATCTTGCAATACTATCGGCAAGAACTACCTCATAAGTATTACCAATATGTGGCTTTCCTGATGTATATGCGATAGCTGTTGTCATATAAAATGGACCTTTATTCTGTGGCATATCCGTAACCTCCGTTATCATTATTCTATATATGATAGCCAGCTTTTTAGAATATGTCAAACGAATAAACAAATATTCTTTAATGAAAAACATTTATTATACATATAATCTAGTGTATGATTAAGAAAATGTTGTATCAGGAGCTTATATGCACCTTCCCGAAGCTGACTACGCGGTATGTCCGCAGAAATGAGGATTATTATATGCTGACATTAAAATCCAGTTACATAAAACATAAAACTAACATTTATTCTTTCTTAAAAAAAGCTGCTGCCATAACAGGTGCAGTAGTAATCACAGCCTGTTCATTTAGTGCCTGCACTCCATTGGGCGGGTCTGCTTCACGTTATAACAATGCTGATGAGCAATACAATGCAGCTGATAACGAAAGCTTTAGTGCTTTTACCGACAGCCTTTTTCGTGAGCTTGCCTCAAGCGACTCACTCTCATTGCACGCACTTTTGGAAAATCCTTGCGAATATGGAATTGATGATTACGATATAACACTCGGACGTATTGATATTGATAATATTGATGATACATCAGATATAACAGACTACATAACAAAGCTCAACGCTTTTGACAAGGCTTCACTTTCCAAGAGCCAGCAGATAACCTATGACTTATTAAACAAATATCTGTATACAACCCTTAATTACAGCGACCTGTATCTTCTTAACACCGACCTCACTCCTACAATCGGCATACAGATACAGCTTCCGCTCCTTTTTTCCGAATATACATTTATGGAGAAAAAGGACGTTGAAGAATATATACAGCTCCTAAGTGATGTGGATGGATATTTTAATAATCTGCTGGAATTCGAGGCATTAAGAAGCGTCAGGGGATATACCCTAAGCGATGACCTTCTTGATGAGGTCATAAGCTCCTGCAAGTCTATCGCTGACTCTGCCGGTGATGCTGAAGGTATGTTTATTGGTACTTTTAACTCCCGTGTTGACGACCTCATTTTCCTTACTGATGATGAGAAAAATGTATACAAGAAGCAGAACGAAGATGCCGTTATTAACCATGTAATTCCAGGTTATAACGCACTTATAACGACTCTTGCTTCATTCAAGGGAACTAACCAGTATTCTGGTGGAATATGCAATTACCCTGATGGTGCAAGATACTTTGAGGGACTTCTTGAAAGCTGTCTTGGCTGGAGTAAATCAATTGACGAATACAATGATTTGCTTGACTCCTATATAAGAAGCTATGCAATTGTTATGCAGAAGCTTTTAAGAAAAGATCCATCACTCAACAGCCAGTTTGGCACATTTTCTTTTGGAATTGATAAACCAGACCAGATTATTGAGGATTTAAAGAAGAAGATAACTGATGATTATCCTGCCTTAAGTGATGTCAATTATAATATTAATTATGTATCTGAAGCACTTAATGACTATGCAAGCCCTGCTATGTACTTTATGCCACAGATTGATAATCTTGACATTAACTCTATATACATTAATTCAACCGGCACTGACAGCAGTGATTTGTATCCTACGCTGGCACACGAGGGGTATCCGGGACATTTATACCAGACACAGTATTTCGCCTCGACCAGGCCTTCTTTGATAAGAAATGTCATTAAACCTGGCGGTTATATTGAGGGCTGGGCTTCCTATGTTGAAGTTCATTCATATGAATATGCTGGCGATAATACTCTGCTTAATTCATTAGTCCAGTGCAATTATGCACTTATACTCTGCCTCTATGCCAAGGGCGATATCGGAGTGAATTATTACGGCTGGACTGAAGCACAGCTTTCTTCATTCCTTACCGATTATGGATTTAACAGTGCCGAAGCTGCACACGAGATGTATACAGCATTTATTGCTAATCCTGCTAATTACTGCAAATATGTTCTTGGATTTTTAGGTTTTGAGGAACTAAAAAAACAGGCCCAGAAAGATCTCGGTGATAACTTCTCCTTAAAAGAATTCCACCGTTATATTCTTGAAACCGGACCTGTTCATATTGATATTCTATTTGATTACTTAAAGAACTGGGAGAACCGCTTAGTAGTATCTTCCCGGGCAGCATAAGCCGCCTCCGCCAAGACAGCAGTTACACATAAGGTTGATAAATATAAGTTTCATACACCAGCTTCCCATTCCACCTGCAGGATTCTGATATGTCTGCTGTCTTCCTGAATACCATTCACCGCCACTATTCATACGCTGGTAGAACATACGGTACTGCATATTGTCAGGATCGAGTTCTACTGCTCTTCTGGCGTGTTCCATCGCTGTTGCCTGATTGCCTTTGCCTGAGTTAGCCATAGCACTATAATAGTACCATCTGGCATCTTTGTCCTGAATAGCAGAAAGCACGTTAAGTGCCTCATCATATCCACCATTGTTAATATAGTTAGCCGCCGCTCTTAAATGAACTGTCGTATCATCATTGCCATTCATATTAGAAGCACCACCTGAATATCCGGAATTAGAACCCCCTCCATAATATCCGCCAAAGCCAAATGGTCCAAAGCCCCAGAAGCCGCCAAAATCATCATAACCATTGCCGCTCTGTCCATTACGGTTATTCTGGTAATCACCGTCATAGCCATAGCTTCCTGTGCCACCTCTGTTCTGACTGTAAGCTGATGATGTATATCCACCCTGCTTTTCCTTCATAATCTGGTTATAAGCCTGCTGGATTGTCTTAAACATTTCCTCTGCCTTATCCTTATTAGGATTATTGATATTCGCATCAGGGTGATACTTTCTGCTTAATGTTCTATATGCTTTTTTAATCTCTTCGTCAGTTGCATCTCTTGATACACCTAACACTGAATACGGATCGGTCATACTTCCTCCACTTGTTCTCTTTTATTCTTAGCAATCCCGAATCTTGTAAAGACTCCTGAATATATTACATTTCTTAATAAATCGACATTCTCAATAATAGGAAGGCTCTCAAAGCCTGCGGCAAATTGTGCCATATGTGATTTTAACACATTTTCTATAAATATATCAAAATCCTTATTATTCTCATACGTCCTGAGTGCATTGTATCTGCCCTTCTTCTTATCTTCCAAAAGGTCATCATACGCATCAAGAATATATATAAATCTTCCAAGTGAATTACCCATCACTTTTAATGTATCGTACCACTCATCATTTTTCATACACAAAATCTGTGCCATTATTATGCCAAATTGTTCTGCAAGCAGGTCAATATTGCTCTCATTATTATTCTCAAGCTCACTCATTCTATCAAGTGCCGCCTTAATAATGCGTGCTTTTTGGGAATATGCTTTCTCAATCCTCTTAACCTTATTAGTCAAAGACGAGGCAAGCAGCTTCTTCATAAGCTTCCTATCATCCTGCCAGTCATCAACGCATTTATAATAAGTCATAAGGACATTCATATCCGCAACATATGCTGAAATCTTATTGCGTCTTACCGGGTGCTTATGAACAGGGTGTGCGATACATCTTGCTTCCTTATATGTTGTATCCGGTTCATACAGCCCTGTAAGCAGTACAAGCAGAAATGTCATATCATAGCTTATGGATATCTGCCCATTAATACCATAATCTGAAAGCAGCTCCTCACACAATCCGCAATAGTATGAACGATACATATCATATTCTTTTATCTTAAGCTCAGGCTTATTAACAACAACATAACCGTACATACTACTCCTCATTTCTGCATACAATGTTAATTACAGCTTGCTCTGTATTCTATTACATCAATCTATACCATCATCGACATGATAGAGACTGTAGAATAACCCATAATATAATG
>OGHD01000232.1_pt1 | contig 30006 bp, 23 predicted proteins | sample 1571341 | NCBI WGS metagenome assembly OGHD01 (sample SAMEA2582026, study PRJEB24529) | metagenome | biome: Human gut stool | place: China | collected 2011 | reverse complement strand
GAAGTACAGGCAGTGAGATTCCAACGGTACAGGAAGCAGAGAAGCTGGCAGATCCATCCGATCTGGAGCAGACATCCGAGATTCCGAAGGTAGACAGCTCGATTCTTACACCAGAGGTAAATGCACTGGTAGAGGAAGTCAATCGTGATTTCCAGACAAGCATGGGTGGTGGCGAAGCCTATGTGGAGAAATCAGAAAAAGAACTCGCGCACGAGGATTATGAGAAGCGTTCCATGGAAATCAATAACAAGATCATGACAAATTATGATTCCCAGATGGACAGCGTATTTGCAGATGGTACACAAAACAGCGCGGCACCGGATGCGTCTGCACCGACAGACACGAAAGAGTAAATTGACGAAATGCATATACAATGCTATGATAGAGAAATACTAGAAAAAAAGGAGTACGTCCATGGAAGGTGAAGCAACAGTTTCAAAGAATTTTATTGAACAGGAGATAGATAAGGATCTGGCAGAAGGAGTTTACGATCATGTATGCACCCGTTTCCCGCCGGAGCCGAATGGATACCTTCATATTGGTCATGCGAAGTCTATTCTTTTGAACTATGGACTGGCAGAGAAGTATAATGGTGAATTCCATATGAGATTTGATGATACGAACCCGACAAAGGAGAAGACAGAATTTGTTGAGTCTATCAAAGAGGATATTAAGTGGCTGGGGGCCGACTGGAAGGATCATCTTTATTTTGCATCCGATTATTTTGATCAGATGTATGAGTGCGCTGTGAAGCTGATCAAGAAAGGAAAAGCATTTGTCTGTGATCTTACAGCAGAACAGATGCGTGAATATAGAGGAACTCTTACAGAGCCTGGAAAGGAAAGCCCATATAGAAACCGTTCTGTAGAAGAGAACCTTGAACTTTTTGAAAACATGCGTGCAGGAAAGTATGCAGACGGAGAGAAAGTTCTTCGTGCGAAGATCGACATGGCATCACCGAATATCAATATGCGTGACCCGATCATTTATCGTGTTGCCCGTATGACACATCACAATACAGGTGATAAGTGGTGCATTTATCCAATGTATGATTTTGCTCATCCAATCGAGGATGCAATCGAGGGAATCACACATTCCATCTGTACACTTGAATTTGAAGATCACAGACCGCTTTATGACTGGGTTGTGAGAGAATGTGAATTCGAGAACCCACCGCGTCAGATTGAGTTCGCAAAACTGTATCTTACGAATGTTGTAACAGGAAAGCGCTATATTAAAAAGCTCGTAGAAGATAAGATTGTTGATGGATGGGATGATCCAAGAATGCCTACTATTTGTGGCTTAAGAAGAAGAGGCTGTACACCAGAAGCATTAAAGAATTTCTGTTCTGCTATTGGTGTTGCTAAAGCAAATTCTACAGTAGATTCTCAAATGCTTGATTATTTTGTAAGAGAAGATTTACAATTAAAGGCTCCTAATGCAATGGCTATTTTAAAACCTTTAAAATTAGTTATTACTAATTATCCAGAAGGGCAAACTGAAATGTTAGAAGTTAGCAACAATGCTAAAGATGAATCATTTGGAAAGAGACTTGTTCCATTTTCAAGAGAATTATATGTTGAACAAGAAGACTTTATGGAAGTTCCAATAAAGAAATATTTCAGATTATTCCCTGGTAATGAAGTTAGATTAATGGGTGCTTACTTTGTTAAATGTAATGAAGTAATTAAAGATGAAAATGGCAATGTAACTGAAATTCATTGCACTTATGATCCTGAAACTAAAAGTGGTTCTGGATTTACAGGAAGAAAGGTTAAAGGAACTATTCACTGGGTAGATGCAAATAACTGTGTACCTGCTGAATTTAGATTGTATGAACCTTTAATATTAGATGATGCTCCTGAAAATGAAGGTAAGCATTTCTTAGAACAAATAAATCCTAACTCTTTAGAAATTTTACAAGGATTCATTGAACCAACAGCTGTTGAAAATGCTAAACCTCAAGATAAATTCCAATTAGTTAGAAATGGTTTCTTTAATATTGATACTAAATATACTACTAATTATAAATTAGTATTTAATAGAATTGTACCTTTAAAATCTTCATTTAAATTAAAATAAAAAAATTAAAGAAAGGCAATTTGCCTTTCTTTAATTTTTAATTATGTATAGTAAGTGTTCGTTGAGGTTTCATACACAGTAATTTTTTATAATTGAATGCACACTGAACCAAGTCTCTACTTATATAATTATGTATAACGCATTTTGTAGATACACAAGCTATAAAATAGTTAAAATATTGAACTAGTCTTATTTTTTATCCCATTGGTCTATACTCCTGAAACTCTTAACAATATTATTTTGCTCGCTTTTATTAATTTAATACTAGAAGTTATTTCTATAAATTATTTTTAAATTTATTTCTATTAATATTATTTAATTTTATGATCACATCCACATTTATTTTCTATTTCTGATTTTGCACTTGCAGGTGATGCCCATTGATTATTTACTGCTGTTTTTTGTCCTTCATGACATCCACATCCAGTGTGTGAATTGTGCTCTCCTTTACCTTCTTTATGACATCCACAGTTTGAATTATTACTCATAATATTTTCCTCCAATGTCTTATTAAATTTAGCCCTGATACAGCCAAGTCTATACTTAGTTCTACCACCGCTACAATAATAGTTTGTACACTTTATTTTCTTTAATACCTTGTATTAATTTCATTTTGGACCAAGTTGTGAATTTAAATTAAAATAATGAAAAAAAGCACATTTTTTTCTATAATTTTATAACTTTATTTTTTACTAATCTAATCATAAAAAAATACTGTATTTAGACTAATTCTATAATCTAAATACAGCTTTTTTTCTTATAGATAAAATATAGCATTTTTTCTAGTTAAAAATCTTTTAATTTTTATAACTCTAAAAATCTATTAAATCTTTCTCTAACCTTTTCTTCTCCTATAATTTGCATTATAGTATAAAGATCTGGAGTATTTGTTCTATGTGATAATGCACTTCTTACTGCACCTGCAACATCAGAAATCATTCCCTTATAAGCTTCTGGGTTAGCCTTAAATTCTTTTCTATTTGCACAATATCCAAGTTCTGCTCCAATTACTTTTAATTCTTCAAACCAGTTTTCTTGACTTCCTATATTAAAAGTAAACTTTTTAGCATATTCTTCAATTATAGCTTTAGCATTTTCTAATAATAAAGTTTTTGGTAACTCAACCTGCTCTGCAGTTTCATTATAGAATAATTCATCAAAGAAATAGAATATCTTATCCTTAACTTCATCCCACTTTGCAAAGTCTTTTCTTGGTTTTGGACCTTCTTTATCTATATTAAATATTTCTCTTGCCATAGCTTCATTTGAAGTTACTAAGTTATACATTTCTTCATCATATTGTTTAGCCCATGCAGTATATTGTTCATATACTTTATCTGCTGGCATTCTAGCTATAACATCTTTAGAAACGTCATTTAATTTAACTAAATCAAATAATGCTCCGCTCTTACTCATTTTTTCTAAAGCAACATGGAATTCATGATAATCAGCAATTGGATTTTCTGCTCTCCATTCTTCATAACTTGAATTTACTATGTTTAATAAGTATTCAATAACACATACTACTGGATATCCAACTTCATTATAATAAGAAACAGCTGCTTCAGCATCTTTTCTCTTAGAAAGTTTTCTCTTAGATCCACCTTCTTGTTTCATTATTGTTGGAATATGAGCATAGTTTGGTCTTTCAAATCCTAATACTTCAAATAATTGAACGTGTATTGGAAGTGATGATAACCACTCTTCTCCTCTTATTACATCTGTAGTTCTCATTAAATAATCATCTATTGCATGTGCAAAGTGATATGTTGGAAGCCCATCTCCTTTTATTAAAACTACATCTTGATTATTTTCTGGGAAAGATATATCTCCCTTTATTAAATCGTGGAATTCTACTCTATTTTCAATATTTCCTGGTGATTTTAATCTTAAAATATAAGTTTCACCATTGTTTATTCTTTCAATAGCTTCTTCTTCAGTAATATTTCTATATTTAGCATATTCTCCATAGTATCCTGGAGTTATCTTATTAGCTATTTGCTCTTCTCTTAAAGCAGCTAATTCTTCTGGAGTACAAAAATCTGGATATGCTAAACCTTTTAATAATAAATCTTTAGCAAAAGTTCTGTATATTTCAGCTCTTTCACTTTGTCTGTATGGGCCATATTCACCTTTTGAAGTTTCTTGACCAGTCATTCCCTCGCTAAAGTCCATTCCAAAATTGTGCATAGTTTCAATTGTATCTTCAATAGCACCTTCAACTTCTCTCTTTTGGTCTGTATCTTCTATTCTTAAATAAAAAACTCCTTCACTTTGGCTTGCTAATCTTTCATTGATTAATGCAGCAAAAACTCCACCTATATGTTGAAATCCTGTTGGTGATGGTGCATATCTAGTTACTCTAGCACCTTCTTTTAAGTTTCTTTTTGGGTATTTTGCTATATAATATTCTCTATCATGTTCAACATTAGGGAATATTATTTCAGCTAATTTTTCAAATGCCATATTTAATGCTCCTTTATATATAATATATAAAAAATGGTTGTTCCACGGAGGTACACCCATTTATATCCAAATAAAAAAGTTTCCATCCCAAATATTATTAGGACGAAAACTTATATTCCGCGTTACCACCTAAATTGGTTAATATAAATTATTAACCCACTCAAATACTTATTAATTTTTATTGCTCCAAGGTTTCCTTCAATAGTTTTAAATTTTAGGCTTACACCATCCCTAAATCGCTTTAAGTTAAAATTTTATTTACTGCTCCTCTTCAATGCAATCTACTATATTAGTTTTAACAAATTACAAGTTAATTATACAGACTGCAATTATTATTGTAAAGTTTTATTCATTATCTTACTGCAAAATATATTACAAATAATCCTGATAAAACATACATAACTGGATGAACCTTTTTAACTTTTCCCTTAAAAGACATAAGGACTACATATGCTAAAAATCCACATGCTATTCCCTCCCCAATGCTATAAGTTAATGGCATTAATATTACAGTTAAAAATGATGATATTGAAACTTCTGGTTTATCCCATTCAATTTCCCTAAGACTACTACACATTAATGACCCAACTATAATAAGAGCTGGTGCAGTTACTGCTGAAGTAATTACTGTAAGTAATGGTGAGAAAAATAATGAAATTAAAAATAAAATTCCTACTACAACACTTGAAAATCCTGTTTTTGCTCCCACTGCTACTCCTGATAATGATTCAACATAAGAAGTTGTATTAGTAGTACCAAATATTGCTCCTATACAAGTAGCAACTGAATCTGCTAATAATGCTTTAGAACCACCTTCAATTGATCCATCATTTTTTAATAATCCAATCTTAGACCCAACTGCAACCATTGTCCCTGCTGTATCAAAAAAATCCATAAATAAAAATGTAAATATAACTAATATCATTTGAGGATTAAATATATTTCCTATATTTTTAATTGCAACTCCAAATGTAGGTGCAATTGATGGTGGCATTGATATTATTTTATCTGGAAAATTTATTAAACCAAAAATCATTCCTACAATTACCGTTGCTACCATACCAATAAATATTGCTATATTAGACCCTCTAACCATTAATATTGCTATTACAATAAGACCAAATACAGAAAGTAATACTGTTGGATTTGTTAAATCTCCAAGACCTACAAATGTTGATTCATTTGCCACAACTATTCCAGCATTCTTTAATCCAATAAAAGCTATAAACAATCCAATTCCTGCACTTACAGCAAATTTTAAATTTGTTGGTATTGCTTTTATAACTATTTCTCTTATTCCTGTAATTGACACTATTAAAAATATAATTCCAGATGCTAATACACCTGATAATGCTGTTTGCCATGGAATATCCATTCCTATACAAACACTATATGTAAAGAAAGCATTTAATCCAACCCCTGGCGCTAATCCCATTGGAAACTTTGCAAATATCCCCATAATAAAAGTCCCAATTGCAGCTGCCAATGCTGTTGCAGCAAATACACTTTTTTCTGGCATTCCTGCATCACCTAAAACACTAGGAATTAAAAATAATGCATATGCCATTGTTAAAAATGTTGTTACTCCTGCTACTGTTTCTGTTTTCAAGTTAGTATCCTTTTCTTGAAAATTAAAATACTTAGATATTAAATTTATCACTTAATTACCCCCTCATTATTTTGCAATATATCTCCTCCCATAAAATCAACAAATATAATTCAATGTTTACATAATTAATATTATTAACAAACAAATTATATGAATAATATAATATATTTTTTAATATTTGTCCATGTTTTTTATTATTTTTTTATATTTTTAATTACTTTTAAAAAATATTGTTCGTGTTTTTGTTTGTTAACCTTTTTCTAAAGTAAACTGTTAAATAAACTAATAAAAGGAATACCTTAAAAGATATTCCCTTATAACTAATAAAATTATAAATTTATATAAATAATTAATTAATCTAAATTCTTAGTATCAATCCAAGACATCATTTCTCTTAACTCTTTACCAACCTTTTCAATTGGGTGTTCTGCTTCCATTCTTCTCATTGCATTAAATTGAGGTCTTCCTACTTGATTTTCCATTAACCAGTTTCTAGCAAATGTACCATCTTGAATTTCAGTTAATACTTTCTTCATTTCCTTCTTTGTTTCATCAGTAACTATTCTGCTACCAGTTACATAATCACCATATTCAGCAGTATCTGAAATAGAATATCTCATTGCAGCCATACCACCTTGATACATTAAATCAACAATAAGTTTCATTTCATGTAAACATTCAAAATAAGCATTTTCAGGAGCATACCCTGCTTCTACTAAAGTTTCAAAGCCAGCCTTTATAAGTGCAGTAACTCCACCACAAAGAACAGCTTGTTCACCAAATAAATCTGTTTCAGTTTCATCCTTAAAAGTAGTTTCTAATACACCTGCTCTAGCTCCACCAATACCATTAGAATAAGCTAATGCAACTTCTTTAGCATTTCCAGTATAATCTTGTTGAACCGCTATTAAGCAAGGAACTCCTGAACCTTCTGTATAAGTTCTTCTTACCATGTGTCCTGGTCCCTTTGGTGCAACCATAAATACATCAACATTAGCTGGTGGAACAATTTGTCCATAATGAATGTTAAACCCATGAGCAAATGCTAAAGCATTTCCCTCTTCTAAATATGGAGCTATTTCTTCCTTATATAATTTAGCTTGCTTTTCATCTGGTACTAAAACCATAACTACGTCTGAAGACTTAACTGCATTTGCAACTGTAGCAACTTCTAAGCCAGCTTCCTTAACCTTATCCCAAGACTTACTGCCTTCATATAATCCAACAACTACATCAACTCCACTTTCATGAAGATTTAATGCATGTGCATGTCCTTGGCTACCATAACCAATAACTGCAACCTTTTTCCCTTTTAATAACCCTAAATTTGTGTCCTTTTCATAAAACATTTTTGCCATATTTAATACCCCCGACTTATTTATTTTTTATCTATAAAAATTTACTACCATTCATATTTTGATAGAAATTTAAATTAACTATTTAATTGCTGTTTTTTTTATTTTCCTTCTAAATCTTCTTCATTAATAATTTGATGAATTGGTGCCCCTGGAGCAACCATTGGAAATACCTTCTTATCACTATCAATTTTATAATCTATTATTACTGGCCTATTTACAGATAAAGCTTCCTTTAATACACCATCAAGTTCATCTCTTTTTTCTACTCTAAATCCAACTCCTCCAAAAGCTTCTGCAAGCTTAACAAAATCAGTTGCCCTATCTAATGTAGTTTGAGAATATCTTGCTTCATAAAATAAACTTTGCCACTGTCTAACCATACCCAATGCATTATTATTCATAACAATAATTTTAATTGGAATATTATACTTAACAGCTGTTGCAAATTCATTGCAGTTCATTCCAAAGCTTCCATCACCAGCAATATTAAATACAGTTTTATTTGGACTAGCAACTTTTACTCCAATTGCTGCTCCTAATCCAAATCCCATAGTTCCAAGACCACCTGATGAAATTAATGTTCTTGGAGTTTTAAAATTAAAATATTGTGCTGTCCACATTTGATGCTGTCCAACTTCTGTTGTCATGACAAAACTGCCATCATCTAAAGAACTAAGCTTTTCAAATAAAAATCTAGGTGTTAATTGTTCACCATCATCACTATTATTTTTAGTAATAGATAAAAGCTTTAATTCTTCCACAGTTTTTAACCAATTTTCATTTCTTTTTTCATTTATTAATGGCATTAATTTTTGTAATGCAACTTTAATATCTCCAATAATAAATGAATCAACCCTTACATTCTTATTAATTTCTGCTGGATCAACATCTATTTGAATAATTTTAGCATTATTTATAAACTCCTTATCACTAATTACCCTATCACTAAATCTTGCCCCAAGAGCAATTATTAAATCACATTTAGTTGCTAAAATATTTGATGCATTACTTCCATGCATTCCTATCATTCCTGTATTTAATCTATGTTCTGAAGGAATTGCACCTCTACACATTAATGTTGTTGCAACTGGTGCATTTATCTTTTCTGCAAAATTAATTAATTCTTCAGTAGAATCTGAGTTTATAACTCCTCCCCCTGCATAAATAAGAGGTTTTTCTGAATCATTAATATACTTAGCTGCCTCATTTAATGAAGTAACAGTAATATGCTTACTTTTTGGCTCAACTGGTAATGGAGTTAATCCCTTATATTCCGTCTTATCAGATGTTATATCCTTTGGGATATCTATTAATACCGGTCCTGGCCTTCCTTCCTTTGCAATATAAAATGCCTTTCTAATAGTTTCTTCTAAATTATTAATATCCTTAACAATAAAATTGTGTTTTGTAATTGGCATTGTTATTCCTGTAATATCAACCTCTTGGAAACTGTCCCTTCCAAGCAAACTCTTTTGGACATTTCCTGTTATTGCAACTAAAGGAACTGAATCCATATATGCCGTTGCAATACCAGTTACAAGGTTTGTTGCACCTGGTCCAGATGTTGCAATACATACTCCAACCTTACCTGAAGATCTTGCATATCCATCTGCTGCATGTGCTGCTCCCTGCTCATGGCAAGTTAAATAATGCTTTATTTGCTCTTTATATTTGTATAAATAATCATATATATTTAAAACAGCCCCCCCAGGATATCCAAAAACAGTATCAACACCCTGATTTAATAAAGACTTAACAAGAATTTCAGCACCTGTCAGTAACATTTAAAACACCCCCATTTTTTAGTGACAAGCTTATTCAGTGACAAGCTTATTCAGTGACAAGTGGCAAGTTTAGGTATAAATTCAGCTTAGGCTGAATTTAATAAATATATTTTTAGAAACATAAAAAACTAGATGGAATAAGCGAAGATCTATCGGCTGAATTTAATAAATATATTTTTCAGAAACTCCCCAAGGAGTTTCCTCCTTAACTTGTCACTTGAAACTTGTCACTTGTCACTTAAAACTTGTCACTTTAAACTTGTCACTTGTCACTTAAAACTTGTCACTTGAAACTTGTCACTTGTCACTTAACTATCCACTATCTAAACACTGCTCCACTACTTGCAGAGCTTACTAACCTAGCATATCTTGATAAATAGCCTTCTTTAACCTTTGGTTCAAATGGCTTTAAATTTTCTTTACGCTTAGCTAATTCCTCATCTGTTACAAGTAAATCTAAATTTCCATTTGAAATATCAATAGAAATAATATCTCCATCTTGTACTAAAGCAATATTTCCACCATCAGCTGCTTCTGGAGAAACATGTCCTATTGCTGCTCCTTTAGTTGCCCCACTAAATCTTCCATCAGTAATAAGTGCAACACATGAATCAAGCCCCATTCCACAAATTGCAGAAGTTGGTGATAACATTTCTCTCATTCCTGGCCCACCCTTTGGACCCTCATATCTAATAACTACAACATCACCTTTTACAATTTTCTTTCCTAAAATAGCTTCTATAGCTTCTTCCTCAGAATCAAAAACCTTAGCTGGTCCTTTATGTGTAAGCATTTCCTTTAAAACTGCTGATCTTTTAACAACTGCGCCATCTGGAGCTAAATTTCCTTTTAATATTGCTATACCACCAGTTTGGCTATATGGTTCTTCTATATGTTTTATTACTGAATAATCTAAAACTTTAGCATCTTTAATATTTTCCTCAACAGTTTTACCAGTTGCAGTAATACAATTTAAATTTAATAAATTCTTTTTATTTAATTCACTCATTACAGCTTTAATTCCACCAGCTGCATATAAATCTTCAATATGTGTATCAGATGCTGGTGCTAATTTACAAAGATTTGGTACCTTAGCTGATATTTCATTTATAATATCAAGATTCATTGGAATTTTAGCCTCATTTGCAATAGCAGTTAAATGAAGAACACTATTGGTTGAACATCCAAGTGCCATATCTACTGTTAATGCATTTTTAATAGAATCCTTTGTTACTATATCTCTTGGCTTAATATCTTTTTCTAATAAATTCATTACAGCCATACCTGCATATTTAGCAAGTCTTATTCTTTCAGAATAAACAGCAGGAATTGTCCCATTACCAGGTAATGCTAAACCTAAAACTTCACATAAGCAATTCATAGAATTTGCTGTAAACATCCCTGAACATGAACCACATGTAGGACATGCCTTTTCTTCTAATTCTGCTAAATCAGATTCAAGCATTAAGCCACTTTCAACTGATCCAACTGCTTCAAACATTGTTGATAAAGATACTTCCTTACCTTTAAATTTCCCTGCTAACATAGGTCCACCACTAACAATTACTGATGGAACATTTACTCTTAATGCCGCCATAACCATACCTGGAACTATCTTGTCACAGTTTGGTATAAATACTAAAGCATCAAAAGCATGAGCATTTGCCATACATTCAACAGAATCAGCAATTAGTTCCCTTGTTACAAGTGAATATTTCATTCCTTTATGTCCCATTGCAATTCCATCACATACACCTATAGTTGGAAATACTAATGGAGTTCCTCCTGCCATTAATACTCCCTTTTTAACAGCTTCAACAATCTTATCTAAGTTAATATGTCCAGGAATTATATCATTTTGAGATGTTACAATTCCTATTAAAGGCTTATTTATTTCTTCATCAGTTAATCCTGATGCTTTAAACAAAGCTCTATGAGGAGCCTTTGCAACTCCCTTCTTAACTACATCACTTCTCATTTATATCACCTCTATGGTTTAGTTTATAGTTTGTAGTTTAGGATGGGGATGTCGCACTAAAAATTTTATACACAATATATTGTAGTATTTATTCTTAATGCGACATCCCCTTAAATTTATATTTTCTAAAACTCCTAACTACTCACTACTAACTCCTAACTATCTTAAATTTTTTCTACAACAAGTTGTCCCATTTCTTTTGTTCCAACAAGTGTAGTTCCTTTACTTTTTATATCTCCAGTTCTATACCCTTCTTCTAATACTTTAATTACTGCATCTTCAATATCCCTTGCTTCTTGTTCTAAATTAAAGCTATATCTTAACATCATTGCAGTTGAAAGAATTGTTGCTAATGGATTGGCTATTCCTTTTCCTGCAATATCAGGAGCTGAACCATGAATTGGCTCATACATGCCTAATGTACCTTCTCCTAATGATGCTGAAGGAAGCATTCCTATTGAACCAGTAATCATTGAAGCTTCATCAGACAAAATATCACCAAACATATTTGAAGTAACAATTACATCAAATTGTTTAGGGTCTCTTACTAATTGCATTGATGCATTGTCAATATATAAATGATTTACTTCAACTTCAGGATATTCTTTAGACATTTCCTCAACAACACCTCTCCATAATCTTGAACTTTCCAATATATTAGCCTTATCAACACTAGTTAATTTTTTATTTCTCTTCATTGCTGTTTCAAAACCAATTTTAACTATTCTTTTAATTTCATTTATGTTATATCTTTCTGTATCATAAGCAGAAATAACTCTATCAACTACTTCCCTACCTCTTTCACCAAAGTAAATTCCTCCAGTAAGTTCTCTTACAACACAAATATCTATTCCATCACCAATTATGCTGTCTTTTAATGGAGATGCCTCCTTTAATGGTTTATATAAAAGAGCTGGTCTTAAATTACAATATAAATTTAATCCACCTCTTAATCCTAATAATGCTTGTTCTGGTCTTATCTTTGCATTAGGATTATCCCACTTAGTACCTCCAACTGCTCCTAAAAGAACAGCATCACTTTCTTTACATCTTTCTAAAGTTTTTTCTGGAAGTGGCGTTCCCATAGAATCTATTGCACAACCCCCAGCTTGTAAAAATTCAAATTCAAATGTATGATTATACTTTTCCCCAATCTTATTTAAAACCTTTATTGATTCGTCTATAACCTCTGGACCTATTCCATCCCCTGGTATAACTGCTATATTATAATTCATATTTATAACCCCCCGTTTTTTCAGTTTCAAGTTACAAGTTACAAGTGACAAGTTCTCTTTCAGTTTCAAGTTATAAATTACAAGTTTAGGTGTAAATTCATCTTAACCTGAATTTAATAAATATATTCTTCAGAAACTCCCCAAGGAGTTTCCTCCTCAACTTGCCACTTGCCACTTATCACTTGCCACTTGCCACTTGCCACTTGTCACTTGTCACTTACTAATCTCCTAGCTACCCCTTGTTCCTAATATATCCTATAAGCCCATTATTATTTATTATATTTTGCATAAATTCTGGAAAGGCTTCTCCTTGATACTGCTCATTTTTAGTTAAATTTTTAATTAATCCTGTATCGAAATTAACTTCTAATTCATCATTAGCATCAATATTCTTAACTGCTTCATCACATTCTAAAATTGGCAATCCAATATTAATTGCATTTCTGTAAAAAATTCTTGCAAATGTGGATGCTATAACACAACTAATTCCACTTTCTTTTATTGCTATTGGTGCATGCTCTCTAGATGAACCACATCCAAAGTTTTTATTTGCAACAATTATATCTCCCTTCTTAACCTTCTTAGAAAAATTTAAATCTATATCTTCCATACAATGACTTGCTAATTCCTTTGGATCTGATGTATTTAGATATCTTGCTGGTATTATTACATCTGTATCTACATTATCCCCATATTTAAAAACTTTTCCTGTTACTTCCATATTTACCCCCTTAAAGTGTTTCTGGATTAGTTATTTTTCCTTTTATTGCTGAAGCTGCTGCAACCGCTGGACTAGATAAATAAACTTCTGACTCAACATGCCCCATTCTTCCAACAAAATTTCTATTTGTTGTTGAAATTGCTCTTTCACCTTTAGCTAATATCCCCATATGTCCACCCAAACATGACCCACAAGTTGGAGTTGAAACAACTGCACCTGCTTCTATTAAATCTTTTATTATTCCTTCTTCTAATGCTTGTAAATAAATCCTTTGAGTTCCTGGAAATACTAAACATCTAACTTTTTTATTTATCTTTTTTCCCTTAAGAATATCTCTTGCCACTCTTAAGTCTGAAATTCTTCCATTTGTGCAAGAACCTATAACAGCTTGATCAATTTCTACATCTCCAACTTCATCAATTGTTCTTGTATTATCAGGTAAGTGTGGAAATGATACTGTTGGTCTTAAAGAAGATAGGTCTATTTCATAAACTTCATCATATTCTGCATCTTCATCAGCTTCATATACTTTCCATTCCTTCTTACCATGTTCCTTTAAATACTCAATAGTTTTTTCATCAACTGGGAAAATTCCATTTTTTCCACCTGCTTCAATAGCCATATTTGCCATTGTAAATCTATCATCCATTGATAAATAATTTAATCCATCTCCTACAAATTCCATAGATTTATATAATGCTCCATCAACACCAATCATTCCTATGATATGAAGGATTATATCCTTACCACTTACCCATTTTGCTGGTTTTCCTTTTAATACAAACTTTAATGCTGAAGGAACCTTAAACCAACACTTACCTGTTGCCATTCCAGCAGCCATATCTGTAGAACCTATTCCTGTTGAAAAAGCCCCTAATGCCCCATATGTGCAAGTATGAGAATCAGCTCCTATAACAACATCCCCAGCAACCACTAATCCTTTTTCTGGTAATAAACAATGCTCAATTCCCATTTCTCCAATTTCAAAGAAATTAACTATTTCTTTTTCTCTTGAGAACTCTCTAATAAACTTGCATTGCTCTGCTGCCTTTATATCCTTATTTGGAGTAAAATGATCTGGTACTATTGCTATCTTTTCCTTATCAAATACATCTTTAACTCCAAACTTTTCAAATTCTTTCACTGCAACTGGTGAAGTAATATCATTCCCCAATACTAAATCTAAATTTGCTTCAATTAATTGTCCTGCCTTCACACTTTCTAAACCAGCATGAGCAGCTAATATTTTTTGAGTCATTGTCATTGCCATAAAAATTTCCCCCTTTAAAAATACGCTTTTGCTTTTCTTTCAATATCCTTTATAAGTTTATATTCCATTGAATCTACTAAAGCAATCCAACTTGCCTGAATCACATCTTTAGACACTCCAACGGTACTCCAACTTTCATTTCCATCAGTACTTTCAATCAAAACTCTAACCTTTGCCCCTGTTGTACTTTCAGAATCTAAAACCCTAACTTTATAATCAACAAGCTTTACACTTTTAAGTTCTGGATAAAACACTTCTAACGCTTTTCTTAATGCTTTATCCAATGCATTTACTGGGCCATCTCCTTCTGCTGCCGTCATTTCTCTTTTTCCATCAACTGTTATATTTATTAAAGCTGTTGAAGTAAAATCATCATTATTCCATGGATTTTCACCTATAGTCTTAAAATGATTTAATTTAAAAAACGGCTTGTACTTTCCAATTGTTTTTCTTATTAAAAGCTCTACAGTTCCTTCTGCTCCCTCAAATTGATAACCTTCATACTCTAATTCTTTTAACCTTTTAGTTACCCTTTTTACTTCATCTCCATCCTTTTTAACATTAGGAAAAATCTTGTGTATTTCTTGTAAAACTGTACTTTTTCCACTTACTTCTGATAATAAAAATCTTCTTTTATTTCCAACCATCTCTGGTTTTATATGCTCATAAGACTCTGGTATTTTACAAATTGCATCTATATGCATACCTCCCTTATGTGCAAATGCTGATTTACCAATATAAGGAGTTGAATCTTCCAACTGAATATTAGATATTTCTGCAATATGCCTTGCCTTTGAAGTTAAATCTTGCAAATGTTCATTTACCCTTAATTTACATCCCATTTTCAAAGCTATAGTTGGAATTAGTGTACTTAAATTTGTATTTCCACACCTTTCACCAACACCAATAAACGTACCTTGAATATGTATTGCACCTGCCTCTACTGCCATAATTGAATTTGCAACAGCCATTCCTATATCATTATGACAATGTATTCCTATAATATTTCCAAACCTATTAACTACTTCACTTGTTATTTCAAATATTTCATTTGGTAAAGTCCCACCATTTGTATCACATAAAACCAACCTACTTGCTCCAGCATCCATAGCAACTTTTAAAGTCATTATAGAATACTCTTTATTTTCCTTATATCCATCAAAAAAATGCTCTGCATCAAAAATTACTTTTTTATTTTTTTGAACTAAATATTCTATTGTATCTCTTATCATCTCTAAATTTTCATCTAATGTTGTTTTTAATATATCTGTAACTTGAAATCCCCATGACTTTCCAAATATAGATACAACATCAGTTTCTGCTGATAATAGGCTTTTTATATTTATATCTTCATTAACATTTGAATTTGGTTTTCTTGTTGAACCAAAAGCAACTATTTGAGAATTTTTAAGTTTTATATCTTTTATAACCTTAAAGAACTCCATATCCTTAGGATTAGATCCTGGATTGCCAGCTTCTATATAATCAATGCCCATCTCATCTAATATCTTCACTATCTTTGTTTTATCCTCTAATGAAAATGATATTCCTTGCCCCTGAGCACCATCCCTTAAAGTTGAATCAAAACTTTCAATATTTTTATTCAAATTAACCCCCCTTTTTTTCAGTTTCAAGTTACAAGTTACAAGTGACAAGTTCTTTTTCAGTTTCAAGTTACAAATTACAAGTTTAGGTGTAAATTCATATTAACCTGAATTTAATAAATATATTTTTCAGAAACTCCCCAAGGAGTTTCCTCCTCAACTTACCACTTGTCACTTACCACTTGTCACTTACCACTTGTCACTTGCCACTTGTCACTTGCCACTTATCACTTGCCACTTGCCACTTGTCACTTGCTAAACTTGCTAACCTCCTAACTAATTAAAGATTTCGCAATAGTCTGTAATATCGTTTGCCCCTCTTTCTAATGCACATACTCCTGTTCTAACTAATTCTTTAATTTCATATTCTTCAAGTAATTTAATATGAGCATTAATTTTACTTTCATCACCAGTAAGTTCAATTGTTAAAGTTTCAGGCGAAATATCAACTATTTTACTTCTAAAAATCTTAACAATTTCATTAATCGAAGCCCTTTGCTCTGCATCAGCCTTAACTTTAATAAGTACTAATTCCCTATAAACCGAGTTTTCTGGCTTTAAGCTCAATACCCTTAAAACATCTTCTAATTTATTTAATTGCTTTGTAAATTGCTCTAATTCTTCTAATCCCCCATTTAATGCAATTGTCATTCTTGAAATTTCCGAATTTTCCGTTCTTCCAACTGTTAAGCTGTCAATATTGAATCCTCTTCTTGAAAATAGTCCTGAAACTCTTGTAAGTACACCAGAAGAATTTCTAACTAAAACTGATAAAACATACCTTGCCATTTACACACCCCAATTCAAATATTTTCAAGTTATTCAATAAAATGTATTTATTTAGATAAAAAAATCCCACCCTTAATGATAAAATCATAACGGTGGGATAACATTCCTCATCATTAATATCACTAGGCTCAAACAAACCCTTGCCTTTAACGGTGCTTACCGGCAATCTCTTAATTATTAGCTTTTGACTAATGTTCAGAGTGCAGCTCAAGAGTGATTATTATCTAGTAAAAGTATCCATTCACACCATCCATGGACTCTCTGTAACTTTTTTCTCTAAATAAGTGTCTCTATCACAGCTTTTCTTCCCTAAACGGGATTTCCAAAATATTCTATTGCTAATATATTACTCTCTTTCTTAATATACTGTCAATACTCTCTTTTAATTTTTACTAATTTAATTGTAATTTTATGTTAAAATTGCTTCATTTTTATAATTAACCATTTTTTATATAAATTTATTAATAATCTAGTATTTTTATTTTATTCTTATTAACTTATTAATAATATTTTTTATGTTTTCATAACATTAATTATTTTTAATAATTTTTCAAAAATCAAATTAGCTATCATAATGTCTATTTTGTAATATAGAATTTTATAGTTTTAAATCTTAAAATCAATCTCTATCACCACTACTTACAAATTCTATTTTATCACCTCTACTTAAACTTTAAGTATTGACATTAATCAGTGTCAATTATTTCATTATTTTAAAAATTTTATATTCTCCCATATATAAAAATATGGTGTATTAAAACTAAAAAATTAATTTTAATACACCATTAAATCAAAAATACTTATATTTATTATATTTTACTTAATATTAAATTAGCAATTTTATGTGCCATTTCATCTATTTCTTCTTGGTTTTCACCTTCAAGCATAACTCTTACTAATGGCTCTGTTCCAGATGGTCTTATAAGAACTCTTCCAACACCATTTAATTTATCTTCTACTTCTTTTATAGCTGCAATTATTTCAGCATCTTCTAAATAAATGTTTTTCTTTTCATTTGGAACTTTTGCATTAACTAATACTTGTGGTAATTCCTTCATTACTCCAGCTAATTCACTAAATGATTTTCCACTTTCTTTAAGAATAGCTGCAACTTGTAATGCAGTAACTAATCCATCACCAGTAGTATTATGATTTAAGAATATAATATGTCCTGACTGTTCTCCACCTAATACATAATTATTCTTAAGCATTTCTTCAAGAACATATCTATCTCCAACTTTAGTTTTTACTAAGTTAACCCCTTCTCTTTTAGCAGCAATATCTAATCCTAAATTGCTCATAACTGTTACAACTAAAGTATCATCATTTAATTTACCTGATTCTTTTAATGCTTTTGCACAAATAGTAAGTAGGAAATCTCCATTTATCATATTTCCTTTTTCATCTACAGCTAAACATCTATCGGCATCTCCATCAAATGCAAATCCAATGTCACATTGTTTTCTTACAACATAATCCATTAACTCTTCCATGTGAGTTGAACCACAATTTTCATTTATGTTATTTCCATCTGGATTATCGTTTATTACATATACTCTTGCACCTAAAGCTCTAAATGCCTTTACAGCAGCTTTATAAGCAGCACCATTTGCACAATCTAATGCAACTCTAAGACCTTTTAAGTCTGTTTTTATTGTGCTTAATGAATAATCAATATATTCTCTTAATGCTGTTTCTTCTGTATATGATCTTCCAACATCTCCTCCAACTGGACTAGGTACACCTTCAAATCCACTTTCTATTACAGCTTGTATTTGATCTTCTAAACTATCTGATAATTTATATCCTTTTCCATCAAAGAATTTAATTCCATTATACTCTACTGGGTTGTGAGATGCTGAAATCATAACTCCTGCATCTGCCTTATATTGTCTAGTTAAATGTGCTACTGCTGGTGTTGGAACAACACCTAATATTACAGCTTCTGCACCAACTGAAAGTATACCTGCAACTAATGCAGCTTCAAGCATATCTCCTGATATTCTTGTATCTTTAGCAACTAAAATCTTAGGTTTATGCGTACCTTCTGTTAATACATAAGCTCCTGCTCTTCCTAAGCTATATGCTAAATCTGCTGTTAATTCAGTATTAGCTATACCTCTAACACCATCTGTTCCAAACATTCTACTCATATATAAAACACCGTTGCCAAAACCTTATAAAACTTTATAAAGCTTGTTTAATTCCTTATTCAACCTGTCTGATTTTGTAATGAATAAATTCATATACTACTTTCATTTGATATGACAGTCCAAAGGCGTAAATTCGGGTACAACGCACCCTACATATTAGCAATATCTTTTAGATGATTAAATTGCTAATCCATATCTACTAAGATTAATGCTTGCATTGTAATCTCTATTTATGTTTAGACCACAAGAACATTTATATGTTCTATCTTTAAGTTTTAAGTCTTTTTTTATAGAACCACATGAGCTACAAGTTTTTGATGATGGATAATATCTATCTGCTTCAACAAATTCAATTCCATATAACTCACATTTATACTTAATTATCACCTTAAAATTATATAAACATTGTTCTGCAACTGCTTGAGATAGATGTTTATTTTTCATCATACCTTTAATATTTAAATCCTCCATAACTACTCTTGATGGTTTGGTTTTCACTATCTTTGTAGTTACTTGGTGAATATAATTTAATCTTATATTAGATAATCTACGATAAATAAGTTTAATTTGCTTTTCAAGTTTTGCAATGTTCTTGGTTTTGACATACTCCTTTCCCTTTTTATTTTGCTCGTATTTTCGTGAACATTGTCTTTGTTTTCTTTTTAAGACCTTTTTTAGCCTTTTTACTTCTTTTGTTTTATTAATATTTTTAAAAGTCATTCCATTGGAACAAACCGCCAAATCTTTAATACCTACATCTATTCCTAGACTCACATCAGTTAATTTAACAGTAGGTTGCTCTTCTTCTATTCCTACTGAAATATACCAATATTTATTATCATAACTGACTCTTGGATTGGTATATTTAACGCTCATAGGTATTTGCTCTTTAGTTTTAATCCAACCTACTTTTTCAATTAATACTGACTTTTCTTTAACTTTTAGTTTGTCGGTATCATTATAAAAAGATGGTCTTGATTTTTTTCTACTTTTGAATCTTGGCTTATCAGCTAATCCCTTAAAAAAGTTCTTATAAGCATTACAACAATCTTTTACTGCTTGCTTTGCCACATTATTAGATACTTCATTAAGCCATGGTAGTTCATCTTTTTTAAGCTGAGTTATTTCTTTTCTCAAATCATTATCTTTAATGAATTTGCCACCGTTCTTATAATTTTCTTCTTGCTTATTCAAAGCCCAGTTATAAATAAACCTTGCAGTGCCAACCGATTGCCATAGCTTATATTCTTGTTCCGCTGTCGGATACAATCTAATTTTCTTTGCAAGTATCATCCTCCAACAACTCCTTAATTATTTTCTTAGCCTTATCCAATTACTTCTTTATTTTTAGATTCCGTATTTTTGAGACCTAATAAATGATTAAGTTGCTCTTGAAAATAATACTTATATGCCGTATCTTCAACTAATTTAATAACTGTTAATCAACCTCACTTTTGAATTTAAATATAGTCATTACTCTATTAGTATAGTATTTATTCCGTTTTTTTACAACATAATATTCTTTAGTTATATTTCAACTAATAATTTATTTTATAGCTAATTTTCACTTTCCTTAGCTTTTAATCTTTCTAATACTAATCCATATCCACCTTGACCATAATTTAAGCATTTATTTACTCTACTTATAGTTGCTGTACTTGCTTTAGTTTTTTCTGCTATTTCTGTATATACATTTTTATCTGTAAGCATTTTTGCAACACATAATCTTTGTGAAATTGCTCTTAATTCATTTATTGTAGCTATATCTTCAAAAAATTTATAACATTCATCTATATCCTTTAATTCTAAAATAGCATTAAAAAGCATATCTAAGTCTTCCTTAAAATCCAAATCCCTTAGACTCATATAATCACTCCTATTTTTTACATGTTTTATTTTAACAATTTAACACACTAAAAATAACATGCACTTAAAATTTTCCTTGGTTTAATATTTTTTTCATCTTCATTATAAAATAATTCTCTTTTCATGTATTAATCATAAATACTTTTTGTAGCTAAAATCCATATCTCTCCTATACCACTATAAACATTATTTACCTCTTCGACAAGTTCTTCATCAATTGTTTTTTCATATTTTTCTTATTCTACTTTTATATTAGAACTAATTAATATTTGAAAAACAAGCTTCTCCTTGCATTTGTGAAACTAAAGTAGGTTTATTTTTTATAGCTATATTACTTGTCATATAATTTTTACACCTTATACTTTTATACATTATATCTTAATCTTATCCACTTTAACTTATTTTAAAAATTAATCCCTTGAAAAATTTAATAACTAAATTTTTCAAGAGATTTTTATAATTGTAACTTTAAATATTATTAGATTTTACTTATTATTTTAAACTATTCACTAAATCTTCTGGTTCTAAAACCTCAGTAATTTTAATTCCAAAATTTTGATTAGAAATTACAACTTGTCCGTATGCTACCTTTTTACCATTTACAAGTATTTCAACTTCTTGATTTTCTAAAGTATCAAGCTCTATTAAAGAACCTCTTCCTAATTCTAAAATTTCATTTAATGACATTTTTGTTCTACCTAAAATAGCAGTTATTTCTATTGGAATATCTAAAACTCTAGATATTTTTTCATTCATATATATCTCTCCTACCTTATAATATCAGTAATTTCTACTCCATTTTTACTTCCTAATATACCTGGCTTAGCTTTATATGCTTTAGCATCACCAATATTTACTGTAATGTCTTCATTTATTTTTTGATCTAAAATTATAACATCACCAAGCTCTAAATTTAATAAATCATTTATACTTACCTTGGCAGTTCCTAATTGAGCAGTTACATTTAAATCAACATTTTTTATATATGGATATATTTCATAACCCTCAATATGTCTTTCACTTTCCTCCTCCTTAATATCGCTACTATTTGCTCCTCTTGTATTAAAATCATTTATTATATCCTTTGTGCTTTCATAAGGAATACAAAATCTCATATATCCAATTATATTATTTTGTAATGATATATTTATTAATGAAGTAAAAATCATATCTTTTGAATTAAGATTTTGATATTGAATTTTATTTGTGTAAACTTTGTTTATTTGAATTCTGTCATGTTGAATAGGCATATACATTCTAGTTAATAAATTGCTAAATAAATATTTTACTAATTCTATATCTATATTAGTTGGCTCTCTATCTTTATCTTCAATATTTCCATTTCCACCTAATAATAAATCAACAATACTTAAAATTGCAACTTTATCTATAAATAAAGTTAAATTGTATATAGTTGGTAAAATTGAGTATTCTATTACTATATTGTCATTATCTATACTTTCAATAAATTCCCCATAAGTACTTTGCATAGATTTATTTACTGACATTCTTAAATCATTGCTTTTAGTTTCATAATTAATTTGCATATTTGAAGTTTTACAAAATTCTTCACACATAACAGTTAAATTTCTTATGTTTTCTAAAGAGAATTTCTTACTTTTTTTAAAATCATATAATCTTATATCATCCATGCTTTATCCTCTTTCTTACCTAGATTGTAAATTATTAATCATAGACCACATTTCATCAGCAACACTAAATCCCTTACTATTTAATTGAAAAGCTCTTTGCATTGATATTAAATCAGTAAATTCTTGTGCTGTATTTACATTAGACATTTCGATATAACCTTGATGTATGTCTCCATTTGCTTGAATTACTTGAGCTCCATCATTAATAATAAATAAATTATTACCTGTTGATAAAAAATCATTGTCACCAGTGGCCTTATATAAATTAATATTTCCTATCCTTTCATCATTGACATAAACTTCACCCTTTTTATTAACAGAAAAATTATTTTCTTGTATTCCAGAATTATCATAATTTTTCCCATTAATAAATTGAATATCAAGAATATTTCCTGAATCATCAACAATCTTTCCATTTCCATCAATTGAAAATTCACCATTTCTAGTATAAGCATATGTATTATCAGATTTAATTACCCTAAAAAATCCTTCTCCATCTATAGCTAAATTAGTCGCTATACCACTATTTCTTAATGAACCTTGTGTAAAATTTCTTAATTCCGTAGTGCTTTTTACACCAGTACCTACTGTAGTATTATCAGCATTTACTGGATACCTTTCTTTTGAAATTCCATTTCTAAGTAAATCCTCAAATCCAACCTCTAATTTTTTGTATCCAGTTGTATTTGCATTAACTACATTATTTGAAATAACATTAATTTTATTTTGAGTTGCACTCATTCCAGTTCTACTTACATTTAAAATACCATACATATCTTATACCTACCTTACTGTACCTATTTCATTTGCTATTTTACTTAAAGTAGAATCCATAATTTGTACTACCTTTTGATTTGCTTCAAATGCTCTTAAATTTGACATCAAATCTGCTGTTGATTGAATAATATCAACATTTGAGCCTTCTATTTGCATATTTTTCACTATATAATTATTTGTAGCAGTAGCACCTTCACCAGTATATAAATTTGAACCTACTTTCTTTAATGAATTATAATCTTGAAAATCTACAATATTAAATCTATGTACTGCACCGGATGATAAAACAACATTATCATTAGTATCAACTGATACACTGCTATTGCCAACATATATAGGCTGGTTATTTGAATTTAATACAGAATAACCAGATGATGTTACTAAATATCCATCTCTATTTACCTTAAAAGCTCCATCTCTAGTATAAAATAAATTTCCTTCATTATCTCTTACAGTAAAAAATCCTTTTCCATTTATAGCAAAATCAGTTTGATTTTCAGTTTCCACTAAACTTCCTTGATTATAATTAGTTTTAATTTCATCTATTTTTACTCCAAAATTTAATGTACCTAACTCTTGATAATGACCGACTCCATTAGAATATCTATCATTATTGCTAATTAATACATCATCAAAGGTTTTAGACATTAATCTTTCTTCCTTAAATCCTGTTGTATTTACATTAGCAATATTATTAGTTATTACAGTTTGACTACTTTGTAAATTTACCATTGCTGATATAGATGTATACATTCCTCTTAACATTTTACCCCTCCTTAACTTATTTTATAGTTTAATTTTTTTATTGTATTTCTTAAATTAACTATTGCTCTACTATGTAATTGAGATACCCGTGATTCAGAAACTTCTAAAATATATCCAATTTCCTTTAAGGTAAGCTCTTCATAATAATATAAAGCTAAAACTAATTTATCCTTTTCTTTAAGCATATCAATTGCCTTAGTTAATATTTCTAACTTTTCTTTTTCTTCAATTATACTTTCAGGTGATAATGAGTCATCTTCCTTTATAGTATCTATAATACTAACTTCATTATTTCCCTGAAAAATAACTGTATCTAAAGAAGTAGTACTCATTAAATTAATAGTATTTTCAATTTTATTAACTTCTTCACTTTGTATATTTAAATACTTTGCTATTTCATCAGCCTTAGGCTCTCTTAATAACTTATTTTGAAGACTTTCTACTGCACAATTATATTCATTAACCTTAGAAACATCCCTTCTTGAAATTGGAGAATGTCTTCTTATTTCATCAATAATTGCAGCTTTTATTTTTAATGAAGCATAAGTTGAAAATTTACAATTTTTATCTTCCTTATAACTATTAGCAGCTTCTATAAGCCCCATAGTTCCATAACTAACTAAGTCTTCATATTCAATTCCAATATTCTTAGTAAAATACCTTGATGCCATATATCTTACTAAATTCATATTTTCTAGTATATATTCCTCAGTTTTTTCATTAAGCATTTTAACTCTTCCTCACTATATATTTACTACTGCTTGTGCTTTTATTTGAATATCACTTGGTATTTCATTTAATGATAATATAGAAACATTAGGAAATACCATTTCAACTAGTTTTCTAAATGGTGCTCTTATTTTAGGAGAAACCAAAATAACAGGCCTATTATTATAAAAATCTGTACTTTCAATAATTTCCTTTATACTATTAAAAATTTTATTAGTACTATCTGGATCAACTGCTGGATAAGTTCCATTAACAGATTTTTGAAGATTATTTGCAATTAATCTTTCTACATCATTTGATAAAGTTGCAACTGTTATAGTATTATTTTCATCAACAAAGTCAACTGCAATACTTTTATTTAATGCCATTCTCACATATTCAGTTAATAACTCAATATCTTTAGTATTTACAGCATTATCAGCTAAAGTTTCTAATATTGTAACTCTATCCTTAATTGTTACCTTTTCTCTAAGAAGATTTTGTAATACTTTTTGAACTTCTCCTAAAGTCATAATATCAGGTATTAATTCATCAACAATTACACTATACTTTTCCTTAGTTGCATCCATTATAGCTTTAACTTCTTCTCTTCCCATAAGCTCATGAGATTTCTCCTTTATTATTTCTAATAAATGAGTAACTAATATAGTAGATGGGTCTACTATTGTATATCCTCTTAATTCTGCTTCTTCAATATTATCCTTGCTTATCCATAATGCTTCTAATCCAAAGCTAGGTTCAATAGCTTTTATTCCTTCTAAATCTAAACCTAAGCCCATTGGGTCCATACATAAAACCATAGTAGGCATAAGACTATAAGTTGCTACTTTATTTCCCTTTATTTTTATACAATATTGATTAGGTTCTAATTGAAGATTATCTCTAATTCTTATTGGTTGTACTATTATTCCCATGTCAATTGCACATTGTCTTCTTATTGAAGCAATTCTTTGTAATAAGTCTCCTCCACTACTTTCATCAGCTAATGGTATAAGTCCATATCCAATTTCAACTTCTAAAACTTCAACATTAAGCAATTCTGTAACATCTTCTACTTCTGTTGCTATAGCTGCAGCTTCTTCTACAGCAGCTTCCTCTGATGCAGCTTCCTCAATTTCCTTCTTTTCACTATTATTTAAGGTTATCCCTATTCCAACACAACCTCCACCTAATGCAAAAAATGATAATGTTGGCAATCCAGGCATAATACCTAAAATAAATAAAACTACCCCAGTTATCATTATTGCCTTTGGAATTGCTGTTAATTGTTGACCAGCTAAACTTGCAACACTTTCATCACTATCAGCTCTAGTAACTAAAATACCTGCTGCAGTTGATATAAGAAGTGCAGGAATTTGGCTTACAAGCCCATCCCCAATAGTTAATCTTATATATGTTTGAGCTGCTGTTGCAAAATCCATATTAAGCATCATTACACCCATTATAATTCCAGCAAGAATATTTCCTTACCTTTGCATAGCATTTAAAGCATGTGGAGATTACCGACGAAAGTTTAAAAAGAGAAAATATAAAAGAGAGACGAAAATGAAAATGAAATTGAGATTCTTGAAATTGATGCTGCTGCTCTTCATTCTGCCTTTGCAGATGCTGGCGGCAGAACTGGGAGAGGCGGGCAAGCTGTTGGCGGCGCTGCCTGGAGTGAGTGATGTGGAAACGCTGAAAAGTACGCATTTCCCGGAAAAATATGTGTTCTTCATCAAGCAGCAACTGGATGCCAAGGATGCTTCCAAGGGCAGTTTTGAGCAGCGAGTGATACTCTGCCACAGAGGATTCGACCGTCCTACCGTGCTCGTAACTGAAGGCTACAACGCCAAGTATGCATTGCGCGAGGGATACATCGAGGAACTTTCCAAGCTCTTCGATACCAACATCATCACCGTGGAGTACCGCTATTTCGACAAGTCGATGCCTAGTCCTTGTAACTGGGATTACCTCACCGTGGAGAATTCGCTCTACGATCTGCATCACGTAAACCAGACCCTGCATGCGATGTATAAGGGCAAGTGGATTGCCACGGGCATCAGCAAGGGCGGACAGACCACGATGTTTTACCGCGCCTATTTCCCGAACGATGTGGATATTTCCGTGCCATACGTGGCGCCACTGAACAAGGGCGTGGAGGATGGCAGACACGAGAAGTTCCTGCAGCATGAGGTTTCTACCAAGGAGAACCGACAGAAGGTGCTCAACTTCCAGCTGCTGCTCTTCAGGCGCAAGGCTGCGCTGCTGCCGATGTTCGAGAAGTATTGCAGCGAGAAGCAGTATCGCTTCAATGCGCCTATCGCCGAGATTTTCGATTACTCGGTGTTTGAGTATGCCTTCGCCTTCTGGCAGTGGGGTGAGGACATCAGGAAGATTCCTACGAATGATACCACCGACGACCAGGTGTTCAAATACTGGATCAACATGTGTGAGCCGGAGTATTTCACCAACTACAATGCCACTGCATCTTTCGATGTACAGGCTGCCAAAGAGTTGGGATATTACGGATATTACACCAAGCCATTCAAGAGATACCTGAGCATCAAGTCGGCAAAGGGTTATCTGAAGAAGCTGATGGTGCCGAAGGGTGCCGAGAACGTGGAGTTCTCGCCAAAGCTTTACAATTATACCGTGGATTTCCTGACCAAGAATGATCCGAAGATGGTGTATATTTATGGTGACATCGACCCATGGGGTGCATCGGGCATCTATGGTTTGCCATTCACCAAGAACAAGAAGAATCTGCATGTCTATATGTGTCATGGCGGTTCGCATCTTACCCGCATCCTGTCGTTCCCTGAGCCTACCAGACAGGAAATCATCGACCTGATTGGTGGATGGCTGAAGGAATAAGCCTTTTAAAAACAGCTATAAAAAAAGCGTCTTGAAATCATTCAAGGCGCTTTTTTTATAGCTATATGTTTATCTTATCCGTTTGCGATATTTCCAAACAAATCGAATGAGGCATCCCAATCCTTCCAGACTGGCTCTCTGCCCAATTCCTTCAATCTCGCATTGATTACCTTGGCGGTACGCTCATCGCTCACGGTGAACTGCTCCAATGCCTGAGGATAAGTATGGTAACCACCAGGATTTACCTTTGATTCTGCCGACATGGTGGTGACACCCAGTGTTGCCATGTTGTCACGGATGTAGGCTGGCTCACGGGTAGAGTAGGAGATATCTACATCGTGGTCGAAGATACGCATGGCGAAAGTAGCCTGTGCCAACTGCTTGTCTGTCATGAAGCAGTTTGGCTGGAAACCTTCGTTCTGTGCAGGGCGCATACGAGGGAAGTTCACGCTGTACTTGGTCTTCCAGTAATGCTTCTGCAGGTAGCGCAGGTGATGAGCCATCATCACAACATCCGTGCGCCACTCCTTCTCCAGACCGATGAGCACACCCATACCGATGGAGTGAACGCCTGCCATACCCATGCGGTCGAAACCATCGCAGCGCCACTCAAACTTGCTCTTCATGCCACGTGGGTGGTAGAGCTTGTAGTGCTCGTGGTTGTAGGTTTCCTGGAAACAGATGACGCCGTTCATGCCATGGTCGGCGAGGGTCTTGTAATCCTCTGTAGAGAGCGGCATCACCTCAATCTTCACGTTGGAGAAATACTTCTTGGCGATGTCGATGGCCTTGGCAAGATAAGGGGTGCCTGCCTTTGCAGGGTTCTCGCCCGTAACGAGAAGGATGTTCTCGAATGGAGCCAACTGCTTGATTGCCTTGTACTCGTTCTCAATCTGCTCTGGGGTGAGGATGGTGCGGGCCATCGGATTCTCACGATGGAAACCGCAATACACGCAGGAGTTTGAGCATGAATTGGTGATGTAGAGAGGAATGAACATCGACATGGTCTTGCCGAAGCGCTCCTCGGTATATTTGCGGGAAAGACGCGCCATTACCTCCAGGTATGGCTCGGCTGCCGGTGAAATCAGCGCCATGAAGTCGTTCACATCGCAATGGTCCTTGGCAAGGGCACGGCGCACATCGTTATCGGTCATTCGAGCAATGCGCTCCGTGGTCTCCTCCCAACTGATATTCTTTAATTCGTCTGAAAACATTTTCTTACTTTTTAAACTTTCTCAAATCGTGTGTCAACTTGGCGGCGCAGAAGTTTGGACCACACATGGTGCAGTACTCACCGTCTGTATGACCTGCCTCCTCGAAATACTTCAAGGCAAGCTCTGGGTCGAGAGAGAGGTGGAACTGGTCTCTCCAGCGGAACTCGAAACGGGCCTTGGAGAGGGCGTTGTCGCGGATGGTTGCACCTGGATGACCCTTAGCCAAGTCGGCTGCATGAGCGGCAATCTTATAGGTTACCACACCTGTGCGCACATCTTCCTTGTTAGGCAAGGCGAGGTGCTCCTTTGGTGTTACATAGCAGAGCATTGCGGTGCCGAGCCATGCAATCTGGGCGCCACCGATGGCTGAAGTGATGTGGTCGTAACCTGGAGCGATATCGGTAACCAATGGGCCGAGGGTGTAGAATGGTGCCTCGTGACAGTGGTCGAGCTGGCGCTCCATGTTCTCCTTGATCTTCTGCAATGGCACGTGACCAGGACCCTCGATGAATGCCTGTACGTTCTTGTCCCAGGCACGGGTAACAAGCTCGCCCATGGTATCCAACTCGGCAAACTGGGCTGCATCGTTGGCATCGGCAATACAGCCTGGGCGCAGACCATCTCCCAATGAGAGGGCAACGTCATACTGTGCCACGATGTCGCAGATGTCGTCGAAGTGCTCATAGAGGAAGCTCTCCTGGTCGTGGTAGAGACACCACTTGCTCATGATACTACCGCCACGGCTCACGATACCGCAGAGGCGGCTATCAGCGAGATGCACGTTGTGGCGACGGATGCCGGCATGGATGGTGAAGTAGTCAACACCCTGCTCGCACTGCTCGATGAGGGTATCACGGAATACCTCCCAGTTCAGATCCTCTACCTTGCCGTTTACCTTCTCCAAAGCCTGGTAGATAGGCACGGTTCCTACTGGCACAGGGCAGTTGCGCACAATCCATTCACGGGTTTCGTGGATATTGTCGCCGGTAGAGAGGTCCATCAGGGTATCGCCTCCCCACTTGCAAGACCATACTGCCTTATCTACCTCTTCCTCGATGCTGGAGGTAGTGGCAGAGTTACCGATGTTGGTATTGATCT
>OGHD01000231.1_pt1 | contig 30093 bp, 20 predicted proteins | sample 1571341 | NCBI WGS metagenome assembly OGHD01 (sample SAMEA2582026, study PRJEB24529) | metagenome | biome: Human gut stool | place: China | collected 2011 | reverse complement strand
CCCTGACGCGCTTCAATTTGATTCTTCGAATACGTCGAGAAAGTCGTGGTGTCCAGCGCCAGATTCAAACCCGTCGACGAGACTCTTTGTCCACGGCACTGAAAATTTGGTACATGCTCAAGATGGTATCGCGGAAGAACCCCTGATTTCTACGCAACTTGACCTGAGCGATGGTTTCAGTCGGGGCGTCGATGTTGGTTCTGCAGACAAAGGGAAGGTTGAGTTCGAAGCATCTCGCGATGTTGTCAAGGTCATTGAGGAGTGGATCCAAAGATTTGGTTCGATCCTGACCCATGTAGTCGTACCAGACCTCCTCGTCCATCCTGCTGCCGTGCTTAAGGGAGTCAAGATGCTTGTCACGAAGAAGCACGTCATGACTGGCCAGATTGAAAAGCTTCATTTTGACGGACGCGGCGCTTCTGTTGATGGCCTTGGCCAACATTAGCACGTTTGGGTTAGTCACGGTGAGCTGACTGGTAGGCGTTCGCAAGTAGAGCGCGAGCGCGAGAGTGGTTTCCTCGTGCGTCCAGTTGCGTTTTCCTTGTTTTTCGCTCATGACCGTCTCCCGTGTATCGTTCGTAACAGCATCAGGTTTACCGAAATTGGCAGAGTCTGATGTGCAACCCAGATCGCAGGAGTGTTGAAAAGCAACAGGCAGAAGGGCTCAAGTTGTCTTTCCTCTTCCAACGTGATTCGGAAGTACCTTCTGCGCCTCAGGCGTTTCGGCTGGTGTCGGTTGCGAGACGGGGCGTCCTGAGGTGCCGGGTTATAGAGCAGGGCGAATTCCAGCTGGAACGGCATTCTCGCAAAGTGGAACGGGGACCGGATCTTTGAACCCGGAACGGCGGTCCCGCAAACCGGAACGGCCGTCCTCGGGAGCGCGAACGAGCTCTTGCGACTTGAACGATCCGTACTCGCTCGTCCGGCCACTGAACGAAATGAATGTTACGCCAAGGGCTGCTAATCGCATCCCGGCATGCCGCAGCCTGAGGCGGGGACTAGGGTTTGTAGCCCCCGTCAGGCAAGGCCCTGTTGCGCTCTCAGACGAGTGAGGTACCGCGAGGAGGTCCGACTTCTGGCCTCAAAGATAGAGCATCCTGAAGGCGAGAAGACTGTTGTGGTCTGCCGATTCCACGAGCTTCGTCCGCATGCACGCGATGTTCGCCATGGCTGCGGCGGTCGCAATGACGTCGTCTTCGAGCGCGCTCTCGAGTGCGTCGAACGGCACGGTCAACATCCCGAGACTCGAGGTGTCGACCAGAGCGATCGGTCGGGTGAGTAACTCGGCCTGCGCGTTCGGTCCGTCTTCGTCCGTACCTTCCTTTCTGAATACGCCATTGATCTGAAGGTCCTTCAGCGTGGGCGGTTGGCGACGGGGAGGGAGGCACAGGTTGGCAAAGGGGAGGTACTGCTGTCCTGGCTTCTCCGAGTCGATGGCTTCATAGACGAGATCCGGCGCAACCGCGATGTTCACGAAGTACTGGTACTTCGCCTGACTGTAGTGGAAGATCTCGAAAGTCACGGTGGCGCCGCAACGGATCTTGATGACCCACCTGATTGAACCCTGCAGGCTCTTTTCATTGCACAGGGCGCACTGCCAGGTGACGGACTCCGTCTCTTCTGGATTCGGGACGGTGGTCTTCAGATAAAAGGCTGCCTTCTGATAGAGCTCCATGAACCGCGGATGCTGGCTGAAAATCTCCCAGTCACGAAGCTCAGACCGTTCCGCATTCTTGCAGAAGTTCGGCCACTGGGTGAGCGGCGTCTGGCGGGCTGCGATCCGTTCGATGAACAGGTCCTGCTCATCGGGCGTGAAGATTTGATCGTAGTCGTCGGACTTCTTCAGGGTGCCGCACTTCAGCGTCTTGTTCACGAGCGGCACGCCCAGAGCCAGGGCGTCCTGAATGCACAGGTCTTCTTTTTCCATCAGGACGCTGGGCGGCCAGCAGCGGAAGGCCAGATAGTCGACGATGACGCCGAGTTCGCGGTGTCGCTTGTGGCGCCTGTCAACGTCGAGTGACTGACCGATGTAGCAGGAGCCGTCGGCCCTGAACTGCATGTAGACGCCGCAACGGTACTTCTTGCCGTACTTCTGGCGAAAATCCTCAGTAAAGAGACGAAGCGCGTTGGTGTCGCCGCGCACGTCGGCAAAGAGTTGGAAGCCAAGGCGCTCGGCAATGGCTTTTGCTTCAAGGAATTCCATAAGTGAACGATGTCCTTCGAAAATGTTGGGGGATACGTATTTGGTGAGGTTGTGCTAGGCTAGTTTTGTCTAGAAAGTATTGAGGTCGTGATGTTTTCCTATGTCGAAGAAACTGAAGAGGGTACGGTTCTCTATCAGGTTCGTACCTATCGTTGGTGTATGTGCTGGGCTTTCTTCAATGCCTCAGAGGTGTTTGAACTGACGGGGATTCCATACCTTTACCGGAAAGCCCTCGGCGTACATAAGAAGCCCAGTTTTTTGGAGTGGTTAGCTGCACACCGAGGCCTTTGGTCTACCAAGTATGTTTATCCAAAAGGAACAAGATTCTCACAGCCTTCGAATTACGTCGGTTTGGGAGAAATTAATAGTGTTCTTTATAGGCATAGAAGGTCAATGTTTTGATTTGAAGGTCTCTGCAATTTGTTCTTCTGTCATTCCAGGTCCAGAAATACTACCTAACTCAGTTAGTGCATTCTTCAGTTCTGAGCTTTCACTGGCTTGACTGTTTATTAAATTGTAGATTTCCTGTGGCGATGAATAAGTCAGTGCACCGCCGAAAGCTCTTTCAAGAACACTTCTGATTCCAGTCTCTTTTTGTAAGTATTCAGAAGAAGAAACGATATTGAGTCCTAACCTATAATTGGCCATGTCGCGTTCTTCACGTGTTTGAGCCATAAAATCTGCCTTGTTTGGCATGTCAATTCTTTTTTCTTGATGACGACGGTTGACCGAGTCATCGCTTGTAGCTTGAACTGCAGCCGCTGAAGCTTGATAGTCATTTTCAATGTCTGTGCGCGTCGGCCTAATGAAGTTGTCGCGGTTCTTGGCGACAGATTTTGGTGGGGGAGGCATAACATGTTCTAACCCCTTTTGCTGTTGATCAACCATGCTCTTCAAGGCTGAACGGCTTTCCGGGGAGGCGTTAAACATTCTTAATGCAGCAAATGCGTCTCCGCCAGCCATGGCGAGACCGAGGTCTCGAACGCTGTTGTCTCTGTCCTGCGTGACACGGTTCGCGGTTCCGGTGCTCGCTGTATGAGTGAACGAGTCCTGATCTGAAGTGCTTTCTGAGGACGCACGCCCTTCAGACAAGCCATTTACCTCTGCCATTTGTGCATTCGTGGTATCGGCAAGGTTGTTACGAATGCCATTGGATACGGAAGTCGACTCTCCAACGTTTTCGCCAAAAGTCCAGCCATTTCCAGTCTGGTAAGTTGTTTGCGTGGATGATCCGAAATTAATCCCGCTTGCGTCTGCTAATGAAGATGCTGTTGTTCCAGTGGGGCCTGTACTTACTCTGAAACCATTAGAGTTCATTAAGTCAATCGTGGATTTCGGTGTGTTGCCAGTCTTGTTGTTGCCGTTCTTTGTATTATTGGCAAGGCTGATTGGTGCGGAGTTAAGGATGCCCTGTAAGCTCGGAGTGCCAATATAGGATTTCATGTTCTGATAGAAGTCGGTCACATTTAGCTGCCCCAATGGTTCAGAATTTTGTTGGGGTGTTGGGGATTCATTAGCGTCCGTCGTGTTCCGATTGTTGATAGTCGATGCACCGTCAGAGGAGAATCCAACGCCAGAGGAATACTGGAACTGATTCTGAGAATTTCCACTCCGAGAGGATTGAGCACCAAACGCGCTTGAATTTCCCGTCCCATAATTTGCCGATTCATTCGTCCCATACGTAGTACTGGAGTTTCTGGTGACGCTCCAACCGTCATCACGATTGACGCTGTTGGTTACGCCGCTGCCCGAAACGGACTGAACCCCAGAATTCGTTGCAAGCGAACTTGCATTGGTCGCAACCGACGAGGTGCCAAAGTTATTGGCATCCTGGACAGCGTTCATGTTCGCCGTGTCGGAGGAGACGCCAAGGTCGGACTTCCGGACGTTCATGGCAGTCATTTGTCCCGCGGAACGGTCGAAGGTAGCCGTACCTTGAGCGAGTTCGACCTTGTGCGTGTTCGGATCCGCCCAGCTGCTCGAATTGTCGGCCTTGTTGGCGGACACGTTGTTGAGAGATGCGTTGTTGAGGGAGGCGTTGCCGGCGGACACGTTGCCCATGGCAAGCTGGGAGCCCTGAGCCTGAGCTGCCGAGGATGCGGGGGCGAGAACGGAGGAGGTCATGGCGGTGAGGGCCATGTCGCTGCCCTTCGCGACGGCGTAGGCGAGCACAGGGACGAGCCACAGGAGCGAGCCCGCCATTGCCTGAGATGTGGCGCCTGCGTCTCGAATCATGGTGGAGGCCGCAAGGGTCACGCCGCCGGCGGAGTTGACGAGTTGATTCATCGGCTCCATGTCGAGGTGAAGCGTGAGGTAGTTGATGATGGCCGTGATGGGCGCCCAGAGGCTCACGGAGATGAGGAGCGTGAAGTAGGCGCGGCAGACCATTGCGCCGCCCGCACCGGTGCCGAGCATCATCAGGAAGACCATGGGCCAGAGGCCGATGACGGTGAACTCAAGGATGTTGCGCAGCTTCGGGAGGGCGGAACGGGCCATTTCACTCAAGGTTCTGTAGTTGATCTCGGAGGCGAGGTTGCCCTGGGAGCGCGCAATGGCGACGCCTGCCGAAAGAGGCGCCTGACCGGCCTTGGCTGCAAAGGTCATGGTGGTGTCCGGGATTGCAGACATCATAAGGGACTGTCTGAGAGATTCCGCCATGGTGCGCGATACGCCGAGCATGAGAGATTCGGCCTGCGGAATGGCCGTGGAGAGGGCCGCGTTGACGCCGTCCTTGAAGTCGACGTTGAGCTTGAGGCGCAAGCGGGACTCAAGGGCGGGAATCTCGGTCTTCTCGAGGGTTTTCTTGAGTTCTTCAGCCGCCTCCGTGCAGGTCAGGACCTTGTTGTTCATGAACACGCGACGTGCCGGATTGACCCAGCCGTTGGCGGAAATGAGTGCATTGATGTCGGGGGCGTTGAGGAGCTCCTGACGCTTGGCGGAGCTCTCGAGAATTTCGGGAACGATGCAGCGCTCCGTGAAGTTGGTGAGCGACATCTTGCCGTCGGCCGTGATGGGCTTGACGGAGAGCATGGTCGTGACGACGCGCTGCGGGAAGGCGACGCCGAAGCGTGTGTAGCGTGCCGCGTCCACGTCTCCGAAGGCCGTTTCGAACGATTCGGTGAGCCAGTAGGAGGCGCGGGAGATGACGGATGCGGGCCATCCGATGCCGAGCGGGATGTTTTGAACGACCTGAACGTTGGCGGAGCGCACGTCTCTCACGGCGATGTTGACGCGGGGAACGAATGCGGCCGAGAAGATGAAGACCATGGCCGCGATCCAGACGATGAGGTCGCCGCCCCTGTAGCGGACGGCGGCGCCTGCGGCTGCGCAGATGAGGCCGAACAGGGCGACGCAGAGGAGGAGCGAGCGGTAGTCGTCGGTGCCCGTGATGAGTGCGAGGGTCGTCCAGAGGTCGGCCACCTGTGCTCCGTTCCAGTATGCGTAGAAGTCAAGTGCTTCGGTTGTCATGAGGATTCCTTACTGGGTGATGCCGCTGCCCGGCATCGTGGAAAGCGCCTCGATGGCGGAGTCACCGTAGATGGTGCGCTGAAGGTGAGAGATGTAGGAAAGGAGACTCGAGACCTGGGAGACCCTGCCTGACATGACCTTTTCACGGCTCAGAAGCTCGGCTCGAAGGACGTCGCAACGGGCGACAAGCGTTTGGGCGTACTCGGTCGCCTGACTGTTGGCCGATTTGGCGGACGAGGACGATACGACGCTCTTGGCGTCCTCGGTGAGCTGTCCGACTGCGGTGAGGATCGCCTCGTAGGCTGCGACTTGGGCGAACGTCTGGAGCATGCCGTCGGAGAAGTTGATCATTCGCGGAGAGGCGGCGAGTTCGGCCAGTTTGAGACGCGGCAGGGAGGAGATCGTGGCGAGCATGGTCATCTCCTCTGCAGTGACTCTGGAGACGTCTCTGTAGACAAGCGAACTCCTGTAGTTCGTCATGGCCTTGTAGATCTGGTTGTTGAGATTGACGTCGCTGTAGGTGGTTCTGGTCGGATTGAGGCACTTGTCTTTTTCATCGCACTTGTAGACGACGGCCTCCGTGGGAATCTTGTCCGAGCCGGGTTCGCCGAGGACGGCGTTGAGAAGGTCGAGCGCGGGGTAGTTGCGCTCCTCGATGGTGGTACTCGTGCCCGAGCCCTTCTTAACGAAGACGCGGGTGCCGATGAGCGACATCATGACCTCGCGCTTTTCCTGAGTGAGGCGCTGAGAGCCCTTGCCCGAGATGAGGAGGGCCCAGGTGAGATTGAGTTCGGAAGCGTCGACGATGTTGCCGCCGGTGTCAGTGCGCGTGGGCGCGCTGGAAACAACCTTGCCGCCGTCAGCACGGGTGAGGGAGTCGGCGTCGTGAGCGTCTTCGGCCTGACCGAGACTGCGCAGGGAATTCCTCGCCTTGTGGCCGAGTGACGAGATCCATTCGTTGGGTCCCGCGTTCATGATGTTCTCGGCGACCTGACAAGAGTCTCCGAGCATGCTGGCGTAGCGCATGAGCATGTCGCGGAACTGAGAGATCTGTTCGTTGAGGTCGGGTGCGAGCGACTGGAGGGCTGCATGGAAGGCGAGCCCGGGCAGGGCCGTGCCGATCGAGCGCACAAAGCTCACGAACTCGTCTTTCGACGGAATGGAGAAGGCGCCGAGGAAAACGTCGATGCCGCCGCAGCCGGCCTTGAGTTCGGGCCCCTGAAGGTAATAGGGCTGGAAATCCTCACGATTGGCCTTGAGGATGAAGCGGCCGCCCGTGACGGTGTCCATCGAGGCGGACGCGTAGAGGCCCGGAGCCGTGTAGCTGCTCTGAAGGCCGGCGTCGTCATAGAACTCCTGAAGGAACCCGGCCTGAGAGGTGCAGGGCGGGAGCGCAAGGAGGACGAGGAGAGGCAGAAGCGCAGGCTTTGGCAGATGAGGTGCAAATGAGTTTCTTCTTTTCATGGGCTGAGTTTCTTGGTTGGAGATTTTTCGTCAATCAATGTGCTGGTCGGCATACGGCGTCAGCGAACGGGTTTCGGGTTGAGCGCGGCACCGGCGTGAGGGATCACGACGGGCGGAGTATCGGCAGTTTGGGCGGGCGGCATCCTGAGCGCAGGATCGGGTGGCAGGAGCAGAGAGCCAGTGGGCGCGGCGCGGCCCCTGATGTGTGGCGTGTCTTCAAAGCCCGAAGGGTTCGAGAGGATGAAGACGAGGCGGCGCGAGAGTTCCTCGCCCGAAACCGCGCCTGCGGCGATGAGCATGCCGTCCCGACCGGCAAGTCCTCCGCGCAGGAGTGCGAAGTCGGGTCGTGACATGGCCTTGGGGTTGGGCACGAGAATGACGGCGGGCAGGGTGTTGACGCCGAGCTTCTTCGCGCGGCCTGCGTCGGGCTGCACGAGGGCGAACCCTTCGAAACCGGGAATGCTGGTCCCTGCGGCGGGGGCGTCGATGCCGTCGGCAACGGCGAGGAGTTCGAGTCCCCAGGTGTTGGCGAATGCACGAACGGGTCCGGCGGCGACCTGCGTGAGGGGATCGCCCTTTTTGCCGATGAAGAGAAGGCCGGCGTCGCCCTGAAGGGACTTGACGAGCGCATGAGACTTGTCGCGCTTCATGGCACCGAGCTCGACTGTGGCGAAGTTCGCGGACGGTGCGGTCGTGGTCCAGTCGTAACCGGGGTTCAGCATTCGGCCGAGCTGCCAGGCCTGCGCAAAGCGGGCGGAAAGCGCGAGAAGGTGCGCGTTGATCGCCTGATAGGACTGCATGTTGGCGGGCGACGGATTCATGATGGCCGTGTTGAGGCGGCGCTCGCGTTCGGCTCGAAGCTCCACGACGGTCTTGAAGGCGGTGAAGTCCTCGGGGTCGAAGGGCTTTTCATCGGGCTTGACGACAGACTGGGGTTCGGGCGGCTCGACGGTAGAGCCGGGACGCATGTCGGGCACCTCGTTGTCGCCGTAATAGAGGAAGGGACGATCGGGATCCGCCCAGACATCCTCGTCCCACCAGGTGGACGGATGACGAACGTCGGGTGCATCGTGAGGACGAGCGGGGGCGTAAGACGCGAATTCGCCCTGCGCATTCAAAAGGGACGAATCGAGCGGATGGCCGCCTGCGGACGGAAGAGGTCCTGCAAATGCGTCAGCAACGGTGCCTGCAAAAAGGAGCGGGCTGAGCGCGGCGAGGATCATTCCGGTGATGATGTTGATCTTCATGGTCGGTGTTTGAATGGACGAGAGGTTCACTTCGAGCTCGGGGTGGAGGGGCCGCCCGTGCCGTCGGGTTTCGTGGGCTGGTCTTTGGAGGCGACGGTGTCGGAAGCGCCGGGGAGCTTGGCCGTAGTGGCGAGTTCCCCCTTGACCATGGCCTCGATGCGTTCCCTGGCGCGTGCGGATGCGGCCTCGGCGGAAGTGTTTCCGCGGGCAGTGACTTCCTTGACGATGTCGGCGATGAATTCGGAGAGGTCCATCTTCGAGAAGTCGAGCTTTGCGAATTCGTCGATCGTGAAGCCGCGGGCGTCGGGCTTGATGGGGTTGCCGAAGTCGCGTCCGAGCTGCGGGCGGCCCTGCTCGTTGAGAATGCGGGCAAGGCGGGAGTTGAAGCAGACGTGCTTTTCGGCGGTTTCGACGCAGCCGAGCCCCGTCACCTTCTTCTCGCAGGTGGTGCCCACGTAGTGGCAGAGTCGCTGGGTCTTGGCGAGTGCGGTGCGCTGGTCCGTTGCGCGGCAGCTCTGGTACTTGTTCCAGAACTGGCTGGCCATGGCGGAGACGAAGCCCGCGGACGAGAAGTTGAAGGTCCAGCCTGCGGACTCGGAGTACTGGGCGGTTGCACCCCAGAAGGAGAACGTGGGGGAGTAGGCCCCCGTGCCCGACGAGCCGTAGATCTTGTTGAGGAGCCACGAGGTCTTGTCCGACCAGGAGAGGAGGTCGTAAACGTAGGGCGAGCCGATCCACTTGATGAATTCGACGCCTGCGGCAACGCCGAAGAGGAGGTACTGGCCGAAGGCGGCGTTCGAGGTGTTGGGGGCAGCGTCGGCGCGGCAGCAGGTCTCGGCCGCCATGCGGTCGCGGCAGGTGGAGACCGTGCCGCCGAAGAATTCGTTGACGTTGGTGTCGCCGTAGACGGAGAGCTGCCGTCCGATCTCAAGCTGAAGGATTGCGTCGATGAAGTCGCCGTCGGCCGTGTCGCCCACGTCCTGGCACTGGTCGCCCACGCAGATCTGGCCGTCGCAGACCTGGCCCACGGAGGCGGAGAAGCCGGGACGCGTGCACGAGTAGACGCGTGAGGGTCGGGGACAGTCGGTGCTGCCGTCGGAGCAGGTTTCGGAGACGAGCTTGCAGGACGGGTCCTTCTCGTACTCGAGACATTCGTTGCCTTCGGCCCTGCAGGTCCACTTCTCCTCCAATGCCCAGCAGGCGCGGTAGGCGGGACGACCTTCAACAAAGCGCAGGCCCTCGCCCTCGATGCAGGTGCGCGACGCCAGTATGCAACCCGACGAATTGTCGGTGGTGCTCGCGCGCGAGAGGAGCGAAAGGGAAGCAGTCATGACGGAGCCGTCGTCAAGGAGACAGTCGTCGCTCTCGCGCCAGTTCGTGACCGTCATGGCCTTGAGGAAGGTGGCGGGTGAGACGGATTCGGAAGTGACGGACTCCGTGCAGACATAAGTCGACTCGGTTCGGCGACAGTTGCCGTCGGCGTCCGTGAGGGTACATTCGGGCTCGGCCGCAAGCATGCAGTCGCCCGAACCCGAAAGGTTTTTCAGGGAGCCGCAGGTGTCGGTCGACGACGATGTGCAGGTCATGGTCGTGCGGTATTCGAGACAGGGGAGGACGCCCGCGGGGTCGGTCTTCACGCAGACCCTGGAATTGACGGTGCAGTTTTCGCCCCGGGCGGCCGCATCCTCGAGCTCCTTCAGGCAGGCCGAGTCGTCCTCGGTCACGTCGCCCGGCGTCGTCTCGACGTCGTCGGTGATGATGTCGTCGCCGATGACTTCGTCACGGGTGCAGCGATAGGTCGAGGACCAGCGCACGCACACGCCGTGTTCCTCGGTTTCGCAGACGGGGTCGGTGAGCTTTTGGCAGCCCGCGAGTTCGAGCTTCTGGCAGGAGGCCGCGCCGTCGACGGAGGGACAGAGGATCGTGCGTTCGGTCACCCAGCAGACGGGATTGGCGGAGACGAAGTGTCCCTCCCAGTTTTCGACCTCAATGTCGCGCGCGTCGTCGTCCAGGCAGACTTCGGCCCCGATGATGCAGCCGACAGGGATTTCGCCCTTGGTTTCCTTCGAGTAGGAGACGGTGACGGAGGTGTCGTCGATGCGGATGCCTTCGCCCGAGGGTTCGGACTTGCAGACGAAGTCGGTCGTAGTCTCGAGGCAGATGCCGCCGGACTCGGCCGAACAGGCGGGCTCGGAGAGCGTGCAGTCGGCAAGCGTCGGATTGGCGCTGACCGTGCAGCGCGAGCCCGCGGGATTGAGCGTCACGCAGGTGAAGGTGTTCTCATAGCGAATGCATTTCCCGGATTTGTTCTCGGCGCAGACGCGGTTCTCGAGCGTGCAGACGGGATCAGCCGCCTGAACGAGGTTCGGGAGCGGGAGAAGAAGCGGGGCAATGGACAGGAGGCGGCGCATGTCAGGAGCCCTCCGCCGTCGCGGCCTTCTTGGGACGGATCGAGGCGCAGTGGTCGATCCATTCGTCCTTCATGTAGTAGGACTCGTTCACGTAGGTGAGGGTGAGCCTCATGGAGCCCGTCATGTAGCCGTTGTAATAGACGCGGGCTCCGAGCTTTGCCGTGCAGGTGGGGCCGGAGCATTCACGCTTCGTCCATTCGTAGTCGGCCTTGCAGCTGCTGTTCGTACGGTGGGCGATGTTTCGAAGGGTGTAGCCAAGCGAGATTCGCGTGGACTTGAAGCCCTTCACCTGGATGGCAAGATACGCGGAGTTGCCGCAGGTGTGCTGGCCGATGAGGACGTCGCCGTCGGAACAGGGGTCGTGGCTCAGGCTGTACTCGCCGTTGACGCTTGCGGTGGTCTTCTCGCCCAGGACGCAGCCGTGGTCGTTGTTCGACTCGAGGACTTCACTGCACTTGACCGTTTCGGTCGTGGCGTCGGTGGAGGTGCAGACGCCCGAGAAGATCGCGCGTGCGACGACCGAGGTCTCTTCGGTGATGGTCCCGGAGGCGGATGAGGATTCCTTGCCGAAGAAGCAGCGTTCGGTCCAGACGGAGGAAGCGGGCTTGCCTGAGATGGTCGTGAGGCAGGAGCGCTCGGAGGATGTGCCTTCGCCTTCGGCGCACGCAAAGTACTTTGCCGTGACCTTTCCGATCTCGACGGGCCCGATGCGGCAGGCCTTCTCGTTCCACCAGCCGCCCGCGCGACAGGTCTTCGTCACCTCGACGGGGTCGGCTTCGATCGTCACGTCCTTGCACGTGCCGTTGTCGTCAGGCGTGACGGTCGGATTGTTGACGATCTCGTCGCGGCCCGCGAGCACGTCCTCGCCGATGACGGGACGCTCCGGAAAGCCCTTGTCGAGCACCTGAATGGCGCGACAGGTCGTGTCGGTCCTGTCGCGACACTCGATCACGGAGGCTTCGGCCGAACCCGTGAGCGTGCCCTTACCGTTGGCCCAGAGGTTCTTGACGTCGTCAAGACCTTCGGTGGACCCGCCGCCCACGGCATCAAGTACGCCGTCGTGGTTCGCCATGATCCCGTCGATGTCGGGAAGCTGAGTGTTGCGCGCAGCGGCAACGGCCTCGGCAACCGTCACGGCATGCGAGGGCAGGGCAAGGGAGAGACCGAGCGCGAACGTCAGGAAGGAAATGAGACGTTGAACGGGAACTGTACGGGTCATGGCTCTCAGAGAGATGAAGAGGTTGGATTTCAGGGGCGGTTTTGGGTGTTCAGGGCGCGATTCGGCCGAGCGGCGTTTCGTCGAGCACGGTTTGAAGGGCGGCGACGCGGGTGCGGTCGGCGTCGTCCATGACGGCGTCGGCGAGCGTGCGACGCCACTGCGAAAGGGCCGAGACGATGGAGGCCGTGCCCGAGACCGCATAGACGCTGCGGCCGATCGTGAGGAGAACGGCGGGTGCGGTAGGCGCGGCGGTCATCACTTCGTAAACCTCTTCGGTCTTCGCATCGAGCCTGCCGCCCGCCTGGAGACCCTCTTCGGCAAGGGCCAGAAGAAAGGCGAAGCGTCCCGGATGGATCGCGGCTCCAAAGCCTGCATCAACGAGCGGCGCAAGACGTTCGGCGGTGGCCTCGAAGTCGGTCTGGTAACCCGTCGGGGTGCGCGTCACGGGGAGGCCTCGAACGAGGACTTCGACGTCTGCGGTGTCACCCACGAGCTTGAGTTCCTCGGCCGCCGTCTCGACGAGCGAGGCCGTCATTCCGGTGTCGAGCAGAATCGTGATGCGGGGTCGCCAAGCGTTCGAGTTGTCGGACTTCGAGTCCGAAAAGGCTTCAGGAGACGAAGAGGCGGAAGGCGCGGCGGCGAGCTCAGAAGACGGGGCCTTCTCCACTTCACGGACCTCGGGCGCAATCGCGGCGGACGAGGATTCGAGGGTGGAATCCGCAGGACCTGATGCGAAGGCGGCGGGAAGGAGGATGCAGGAAAGGGCGGCAGCGCCGAGCGTGGACACAAAATTCATGACGGCTCTCTCTTTAATGGAGGGTTTTCGATGCAGCGGGGCGCACGGCGGGTGCGGAGAGGTCGATGGACTCCTTCGAAGCAAAGCCTGCGGGGACGGGCGAATCCGGAATGCCGTCGGCATTGAGCGCAGGAGTCCAGACGGAGATTTCCGACGGGGTGAGCTTCACGAGGGCGGGCCAGTGATTGAGACCGAGACGACGCGTGAGGACCGATCCCTGGTCGGCCCAGACGCGAGTGCCGAGCTTTTCCTGAGCGAACGCCACGCTGCCCGCCGCCACAACGGGGCGGATGGCGAAGGAGGCGGTGGAGAGCATCTTCATCGCGAAATTGACCTGACCGCCCGCACGGGAGTCGAAGAAGAGAAGGAGGCGGCTCACGTCGTGGAAGAGCTCGGCGCGCTTGATGTCCTCGACGGAAAGGCCCGTGGGCTTGCGAATGAGCATGGTCTTGACGGCCATCGGACGGAATTCAGGAAAGGCAGGAGACTTCATCCATTGAATGAGCGTCTCTTCCTTTTGTTTCACACGACGGGACCATTCGCCCGACTCCACCGCAATGCGGGCGTTGGCCTGGAGAATTTCCTCGAAGTCGGGATCGGACGAGGCCTGCACGGGATGGTCGGCAATGAGCGTCGTCACCTCATAGTGCTGCGAAGGTTCGGACGTGGAGGCGGCTTCGGCCGAGTCGGCAAGGCCGATCAGGAAGACCGATGCGGCGGCCGGAATGCATACGAAAAGGCAGAGGCGAAGCGCCGAGGCGCAGAGGCGCTCGATGAGCCTGGGCCTCACGAAAAGGCTGCGGCTGATCGGTTCGTCGGGCGCAAAGGGCGGCGTGTCGTTGGATTCGTGCTTCATGAGAGTCTCCGTTGTCTTTCTGTGGTCTTGAACTTTATGAATTCCCGCAAGGGGCTTGAATGGGGATTTTTGTCAGGGTCATCCGTTCCATTTGGCGGACATCGAGCAGCAGTCGCGGCGTCGCCAGACGAGTACCACGCCGTCCTCGCCGCCGGGACTCCAGCTCTTTCCCGAGCCGGATGCGACGGTGGTGCGCCCGAGCGGGCTGCAGCAGGAGCCGTCGGTGTTCTTCCCCGAGTGCGCGGGCCAGACGAGCTGGGTGCGCCAGACGTCCTTTCGCATCAGAGGCTCGTAGAAGGACTCGCAGAGACCCTTCGAGCCGTGGGCGGCAAGGAGCAGCCCCTCGCGCGAGAGCTTCATCGCAAAGCGGTGGGTCATCAGCTGCCAGACGGCCGTGTGGGAGGTGAGCGATGCGCTCCAGCCCGTGAGCGGAAAGACGTTTCCCTGACAGCCCGAGCACCAGTAGAGGTCGTTCTGGGGAAGGCCCGAGGAGGCGGACGTGCAGTCGGCGGCGCACGCGCCCTGGGCGATCGGGTTCGCAAAGAGCGCGGCGTCCGGGTTCAGGATGAAGCTTGAGAGCGTGTCGTCCCAGAGCGGGTCGAGCTCCGACATGTAGGCGAGGTCGAACGTCTGCTGGTCCAGACACCCGTCGTCAAGGAGCGCCTCGAGAATGAAGAGCCAGGGCGTCGCGTACCAGTGCACCTGACGAAAGTCCGTGTGCCGCTTCATCGAGCCGTCTGCTTCGTGCGAATGCACCTTCACGTGGTCCGAAATGCGAAGCCCCATGTCGCCCATGTTCACGCCGCCCATCGAGGGAAGACACCCCGCATGACGAACGATCTCCGCCGTGCGAAGTGGCTCCCAGAAGCTGAACGTGACGCCGGCCCTCAGGTTGAGGCCCTTGCCGCAGGTGCAGAACGGTCCGCCCGCACCCGTGTCGGGGTCGGGCAGAACCGAGGTGGTGAGCGAGGCCTTGCCGCCGATCTTCACGGGAAAGACGCAGCTCCAGCAGACGTCGGTCACGGGATTGATGAACTTGCCCTGACAGACCGTGGCGGCATTCCCCGAGAGGGACGTGACGAGCATCGCCGCGCCCAGAAGAAGAGTGGAAAGCGGGCGCATCAGGCGTTCTCCTCACGTCGGACGAGACGCGCGGCCCTTTGGGCCTTGCGTTCTTCGCGAAGCTTCGCCCTGCGCTCGGCCCTTTGGGCAAGCTCGGCCTCACGCAGTTCACGAGCGCCGTCGGCGAGCTTTTCGAGGATCGAAGCCATTTCGTTTCGCACGGCCACGTAGTTCTCGCGCTGGCGTGCGGCGGCTTCGAGCGCCTTTTCGTCGACTTCAAGCCCGCGGCGGGCGGAGTTGTCTAGCGCAAGCGTCACGGAGAGGAGCGACTTGAAGCGCTCGGCCCACACGCAGGCCTCGGCCCCCGTGAAGGCGGGAACATTGCCCGCCCTTGCGGCCTCGTCATAGGCGTTGATGAGACCGATTTCGGCAAGGGTCTTCATCCAGGGCGCGAGCTTCTCGGCGTCGCGAAAGCCCTTCGGGTCGACGCGGCCCGTGGCGCAGGTCACCGTAAAGCCGCCGAGGCGCGGTTCGATCAGACACGGCGTCTTGTCGACGGCAAGGAGCGCACGCAGAAACCCGCGCGTGTCGACGACGAGCGGAATCTCCCACGCATCGAACGGGTTCGTCGCGGGGACGCTCTCGCCCGCATAGACGACCGCAGTCTGCGGATCCGCAGTCCAGCAGTCGGTGACGAGCTTCACGGTGTAGGCGTTGATGCGGTCGATGAAGACGAGCGGACGACGGTGCTTCCAGACGTCGGCAGCGCCTCGACCGAAGAGAAGAGAACGGCCGACGGCCAGATGCACGCGCGAAGAACGCTCGGACGTGAGCGCATGGGCCCAGCGAACGAGACCGGCCGCACGCGAGACTTCACGCGAAGCAAGATGGCCGTCGTGACGGGCGTCCCAGGGAATGGCCTGATACGTGCCCGTGAGCCTTGCGGTCACGACGGGGCAGAGCGCGCGCTCGCGGGCCTCGCGTTCGGAAATCCCCTCGGGATCCTTCTCGCAGGCTCTCGTCATGGCGCGGGCATGGCGTTCGGCCGCAAGGCCGCACGCTTCGAGTACGTCACGGGCTTCGGAAACGGTGAGCGTGTCGAGCCTTGAGGCCAGACGCCTGCCGTTGGCCACGAGGCCGTCGTGCCCGAGACGCAGGAGCGCTGCCATCACGGCCTCGGCCGTCGCACCGCCCGTACCCTTGAGGTACTGCGAAAGTTCGACCGTCAGAAAGCCCGCGGCCGACACGTCGGGCCAGGAGCGGATGCGCCTCTGGAGCGCACGCTCGTAGAACTGCTCTCCGGGCTCCACGGCGACGTTGCTCTTCGGAGCGGGCGAGACGGGCGTGGAGCTCTTCACGCCGTAGGGCGGGGTCACTAGATTCATGTTTGTGCTCTTTATCGAATGGCTGTTGTCAGCGTTGTTTGTCAGCGGTTTTTGACGGTTGCTTCGGCGGAGGCCGAAGGCGCGGTCGTCGTGGCGTTGGGGACGGCCGTCATGGCGGCGGAAAGCCCCGAGGGACTCATGAGGCCCGAGACCACTTCGCGTGCGGCAGCGGCCGACACGTTCTTGAGGCCGAGGCGCTCGATGACGAGGTTCGTCACGTCAAGCGTGCGGCCTGTCGTGGAGTGAACGGGGTCGGGCATGGCCAGCACGGCGGCTCGGGAGAGGACCGGCGCACCCGTCATGTCGGCGGCCTCCATCACGGCGGCCCTGAAGAGACGGTCGTCAAGCGGCAGCGACATTCGCGAGGCTTCGTTGTCCGTGACGATGATCATTCTGAGTTCGCCCGTCAGATACACGCTGTCGACTTGAGGAGCCGTTCGGCCCGTCGGAATTCCCCTGGCGTCAAGGAGCGCCGTCATCAGCATCAGGTTCCTGATCTCCTCGTCGGCCACGACGGCCGTGACCGACACGGGCGTGTGCATGACCGTGAGGTCGGGCACGACCGACTTCGCCGTCGTCCAGGCGGCAAAGGCGGCCACGGAAGAGACGCAGGCAACGGCAAGCGCCGCCCTCAGACACCCCTCGAGCCCCGACCAGCGTTCGTGAAGGCGGTTGAGCCTTTCACGAACGATGTCAAGACGCGATTCGCGCTCCTCTTCTTCACCGCCTTCGGCCTTCCAGGCGCGAGTCTGGTGCGGGGTCGGAAAGCCGCCGAGCGTCTCGTGCGTGCCCGTGCGGACGGGAACGCGGGGACCGGGCTTCGGGCCGCGGCACGACACGCGCTGGTCGCGGGATTCACTCTCCGCCATCACATCCTTTTCCCAGGCATCCATGCGGCGGGCATAGGCTTCGTCACGCTCGACCTGAGGACGTTCGTCCTCGTCAAACGCATAGCGCGGCGGACGACGCACGTCGACGAGCGCGTTTTGCTCAGCCTCGGCATCGCGCACGCCGTTTCCCCAGAGCGAGTTCCAGCTCTTGCTGCGGGCCTCCTCGTTCCGGTCGGGAACGGAATCCGAATCACCTTGCTGAGAGGGATCCTTCTCGAACGCCGGATTGCCGCGCTCCATCTGCTCAATCTTCCTGGAGACCAGCATCGAAGCCAGTTCGGCACGCGTGGGCTGGGTTCGGGCGTGAAGCCTGAGCAGGGCCTGCCTCGCCGTATGCTCGGCATCAATGCGCTCGGCCTCGAGGTCCACGGTCCTTGACGGATCGGCGGGTTCCTCAACGGGCGGCTTGACGCGCACGGGCGTGCGGCGGCCGGAGAGAACCTCGGTCGCGTGATAGGGACGCCCCTGACTGTCGAGCTCAACGTGTTCGGGGTCCTCGGCCGCGGGACGGATCACGGAAACGGGCTTCTTCACGGGCCGGTCGGCAGAAGACTGATCGTCATCGTCGTCAGGCTCGTCATCATCGATCTCATCGTCGTCGGCCGATTCGGAAACCGAGACCGCCGGGTCGGTAATGTCGTCGTAGTCCTCCTCTTCGTCTTCTTCGCCGTCGATGTCGATGATTCGGGAACCGTTCGGGGACTGACTGACGGAAGGCTTGAGGAGAGGCGAAGAGGGCGCTTCAGCCGTTTCGTCCGCGGGCTTTCCGCGGACTTCTCCGGGCGCAGGACGGTCGTTCGCCTTCATGTTCGTCATGACCCCGGACGGGGCCTCATCCATCAGCAGGGAGAGGACGGGCTTGACGTGGGTGACGGGCGTTGCGGGTGCGGCGGACGTGACCGGGCCTTCGGGCTTCTTCGCGGCTTTCGCTTCCTGAGTTTTCTGAGCGGGCTTCGCTTCGGGCATTTCCGAGGGCTTCTTCACGTCTTCGGTCCTGGCCTGCTGAGCCCTGGCCTTTGCCCGGGGCTTCTTCGCCTTCTCCTCGGACGGGAGAAAACGTCCCGTGGCGTCACGCTCGGGCATCTTGACGGGGGCGGACGGCTTCTTTGCAACGGCCTTCTCGTCGGACGTCGTCTCGTCCTTCTTCCTGTTGATCTGCGGCATGGCGCGCACGGTCTGCACGGGTGGAAGGCCGGCGGATTCTCCTGCGGCCGCGGGTTCCCTGCGCTCGGGCATTGCGCCTGCACGGGCCTTCTCGATCTTGTCCTGAAGGGCGTCGTCGGCTTCCTTCGCGGTCTTCCTTCTTGCCGTCGTGCTCGCGCCTCGGGCCGACTTCGGCTCGATCGAGGGCTTCTTCGGAGCGGAGGCCGGCTTTTCTGACTTGTCGGTCTTTTGCGTCTTTTCACTGCTGTTCTTTTGTTCGGTCATCGGTCGGATTCCTGATTTCGGTTGAGGGCTGCAAGGGCTTCGGGCGTGGGTTCGAATGCGCCGTTGGCGACTGCGCTCACGGAAGCGGCCATCGTTGCACCCGCCTCGCGCCATGCATTGACGGCAGAGACTTCGGCGGGGAGTGACGAGTAGAGGACCTGCATGAAGCGGTCGAGCACGAGACGTCCGATCGCGGGCGGCGCGTCGCCCACCTTCACGATCATTTCGGACCACGCTCCGCGAACGGTCGTGAGCGACGGCAATGCCGCCCTGAACCACGGATCGGTCGCAAGCTGTCCCTTCGCCTCAAGGCTCGATAGACATTCGGCGTCCTGCCTCAGATAAATGCGCGTGTCGGCGCAGCTCCAGGCGGCCTCGGCTGTCTCGCTCTTAAAGAAGTCGGCAAGGGACTGCGTGGCAACCACGAACCCGCCCTTGTGCTTTCGCGCACGACGAAAGCCCGAGGCAATAAACTTCCCGCTGTGGCCCGAACCCATCAGGTCCCAGGCTTCGTCAATGAGGACGAGCTTCACGGTACGGCGGTCGAGCGACATCGTCTTTTCGATCCAGAGCATCAGCGTCATCAGAACCGCCTGACGAAGCGCGGGGTGAGCGGAGAGGCCCTCGAGCTCAAGCACCGTCAGGCGGCTGCTGAAGTCGATCGGACGGCCCGAGCCGTCGAACCAGCGTGCAAGCGGACCATTGAGGTAGGGCTCGAGCTGCATGCGCAGGTCGTCAAGTCGCCTGTCGTGAACGGCGCGTTCGGCAAGAAGGGCATCGAGGTCGGCAAGGGTCGCAAGCCTTCCCTGCATCGCCGCCATCTGCGCGGCCGAGGCCGTGAGCTGAATGAGCACGCTCCTCTCGAGGTCGGGGAGCGGACGACCGGGCGAGACGAGTTCGCCCAGAATCGACACCACCGACTCGATCCCTTCGGAGCGGTCGTCGCCCGCAAGGGCCTCAAGGATCGCAAAAGGATTGAGATCCCAGACGTGCTCCTTGTCGAAGACGAGGAAGGCCCCGTCGAGCACCGCGCAGGTCTTTTCATAGGAGCGCCCCACGTCGATGATCCAGACGAGCCCGCCCTGCGCGAGGCAGCTGAAGGCAAGCTGGTTCATCACGACGGACTTGCCCGAACCGGGCTTGCCCACGATCGTCACCGAATAGTTCCCGCTCGCGTTCGCAAAGGGATCCACGTGCATGATCTGGCCGCGTCGGCCCACGAGCGTGAGAAGCGGCGTCCTGCGGTCACGGTCGTCGCGAATCGGCGTCCCCTGCCACTCGGTCATCACGGGCGAGCCGCAGATGCCGGTCGCAAGCGTCCTGCGCTGGATGCGGAAGCTCCTCTTCATGTCCTCGACGAGAAGCGGACCCGCACACATCGGAAGCGCGCCCATCAGGGCCTGCGCATGCAGGCAGGTCGTGCGCCTCACGTCCATGCCCGCCTTGCGAGCAATGGACTGGGCGGCGTGAACGGCCTCGGCCTCAAGTCCCGCAGGTGCAAGCAGCACGTACTGGTGCGCCACGCGCGCGATGCCCCCTTCGGTCTGGAAGCTGTTGACGGCGATCGTCCACTGGCGCGCCTTTTCGGGATACCAGGGACTGATCTGCGAGACGGGCGTGTGCGACATCTGCAGCGCACGCATGCGGTGGCCCTCGGCCTTGACGCGCTCGGAGGCGGAGTCAAGAACCGCGATGATGCACGTGAAGAGGAAGGGGCACGGAATCTGATGGCCGCCACGACCGAGCTCGCCGAGCATCTGGCTCGTGAGGGCGAGCGAGATGTGGCCGCCGTAGTGTTCGACGCCAAGACCCACGGCATGAACCGCGGACTTCCTGTCAAGCGTCTCGAACCGAATGCGGTGCTTTTCGACCGTCACCTCCGTGTCGGCCTTCATCACCTGAACGGACGGCGGCTCGAACGGGTTCGCGGACGGACGCACGAAGTCGCCCGAGCGCACGAGCTGCGGATTGAGGATCTCGGCAGCCGTGCCCACAAGCACGTCCGCATCCCATACGCCCATGAAGAGCCCCGCCTGCTCGAGCACGGCGGAAATGGCCCTGCGCGCGGTGAGGACCTTTTCACGCACCTCCTCGTCGTTGGGCTTTGTCGTCGGAATGACAACCGTGAGCCAGACGCGCCAGTGCCTCGGATAGACGGGAGCCTGAGGCGTAAGCTGCTCGACCGCACCCTTCACGAGGTTTTCGGCGGCCCAGTTCGTGGCCGTGTCGATGATCCCTTCGGCTTCCGGGCTCAGCGGCGGAAAGGCGTCGGGTACGCGTGCTTCGGGAACCATCAGCTCTGCAATGCCCCTCACGGCCGACGATGCGAAGGCCGTGATCGAAAGGACGGATCCGGCTTCAAGCGGAGCCGCCAGACCGATGAGCGTCTTCTCCATCTCGGACGTGACGCCCGTCTGCGGAAAGATCTCGATCGCAAAGCCGAGTCCCTCGGGGTTTTCGGGCTTGTCGCCCTTGAGCGTGAAGAGGCCGTCGGGCGTGGCTGACTCCCAAGGGAGCGCCGTCGAGAACGCGTCGACGCGCTCGCCCGTACCCGGAATGAAGCCGGGAATCCCGGAAGCGACCTTCAGATTCTCGTGTCCCGGCCTGATCCGACGAAGGATCTCGATGAATTCCCTGACGGGATTCTTAGAGGCGGTCATCACGGGTTCTCCTCTTGAGCCTTCATCTTCCCCGCGAGGACGTCGGGGTCGTAGGACGTGCCCTTGAGGGCCGCCTTCTGGGCTTCGATGAAGCGGCGGCTGCCGTCACCGAGCGAAGAGGCGACGTCAGACTCTGATGCACGAACCCTCGGGACCGAAGCCTGCGCCTGCTTCAACGCCGAACGACGGCGCTCGAAGGGAAGGCGCACGACGGCGGAGCCCCTGTCGGCGCTTTCGGCTCGCCGCCGGGCTGCGGCCCAGCGGGCGTCAAAGGCGCGGGCGTGAATCATCTCGCCCTCATGAAAGTCGCCTTCGTCGTCCGTCCAGGGCGCGATCCAGATGGTCACGATCACCTCGGGAAGGCGCTTCGGCGTGGAGCGGCGCTCAGGCGCTCGTGCGGCGGGTGCAGCTTCGGAAGCCTCACCCGCATCGGGCTTCACCGTCTGAACGGCGGGACCGGCATGCGTTTCGTCGTTGGGCTTTGCGTTCGCGCCTTCAATTTCAGGCAGGCCCTTCGAGGCGGCCTCGATCGCCTTGTCGCGCTCGATCCTGTCGGGCGTGCGGCCGCGGACGCTGTCCTCGTAGGTGTCGGAGAGCGAGCGGCAGGAGACGCCCGGCGTCATCGGGCAGCTGAAGTCGTTCTCGGCGTTGAGGCCCGTGAGGGTCCCGCAGCCCGAGAGGGCGAGGGCAAGGGGAAGTGCTGCAAGTCCTGGGGCCGTGCGGCGCAGAAGGCGGGCGGTCTCGTTTCGAATCATGGCTGGAATCCTGTGTTGTGTTTGTCGTTAACGCTTCGAGGGATCGGCGAGCAGCACGCCCTGCGAGAAGACGAGGTCGACGGGTCGGCCCGCATCCACCTCAAGCACGGGGAAGATGCGGTCGGCGAGTCTGAGGTAGTAGTCGGTGATGCGGTCCATGGAGTCGGAGAGGCCTTCGCCCATGCCCGACATCCAGGCGTTCTTGTATCGCTGGCTCTGCGTGCCCGTGATCGACGTCGTCACCTCCTCGGAAGAGCGGGTGATCGATTCGCCGAGACCTGAGAGCAGGCCGACGGAGAGCGCAGAGGCGATGGCCTGACCCGATCGGGTCACGAGCTTTCCTCTCACGCCCACCTTGCCGTCCTCGCCCACGGCGTAGCCTGAGACGCGCACGTCGAGCGCTTCTCCCTTCTTGCCGACGCAGGAGAGCCTGTCGAGCCTCACGAAGGCGCGCTCGGAAGAGAGGTCGCCAGTGGCTGAGGCGGTCACGTGGCAGGCCGTCACCTGACTGCGCCAGGCATTGGGCAGCACGGCCGTGTTCTCAAGACGGATCACCATTGGAAGAGGCTGGCTCGCAGCACCTGCGCCCGTGGAGGCATAGACCCCCGTCAGCAGCCTGCCCCGCACGAAGGAGCCTGCTGGCAGGTAGTCCTCGACGGTCGTGCCCGCGGCCCTGTTCACTTGCAGAGGCGTGTCGGGGTTGAGCGTGGGCGTGGGCCCCACACGGGGTGCAGGCGGCGTCGGTGCGGCGGGAGGCGGCAGCGTCACCATCGCGAGCCTCGGACCCGAGACCGCCTGTCGCGCCGCCGCATGCGCTTCATCCGGAACCTTCACGCCGCCCGAGATGTCGGGAAGCGCGGGGACGATTGAAGAGGCGGGCTCGTTCGTGTTTCTGGCGGGATCGGTGTGAAAGACCTTTCCGGGAGTCTTCGAGCCGAACTGGGAGGAGAGTTTCGAGATGTAGGCCGCATCGTCGTTTGCCTTGAGCAGGCTCTTGATGCGGGCCTCGGTCTCCTCGGGCGTTTCGCCCGGACGGGGCGTAAGGCCCGCGCGTCCTGCGATCGCCTTGAGGTCCTTGACTTCGCTTGTCTGCGTCTCGAGCCGGGACTTCTGGTCGGCGATGATCGCGCGCAGTCGCGTCTCGGTTGCGGCGGCCTCGCGCTGCACTTCCTCGATCCTGCGGCTGAGCGCAAGGAAGTTCGCGTCATAGCGGGCGATGAGCACGTCCTTGTCCGTGCCGTCGGGGCGCAGCGTGATCATGGCCGCTTCAGGCGGAGCCTTGCGGGCGGGCTTTGTGTCGGATGCCTCGACAGCAATGAAGGCGATGATCGCCAGAGCGACGAGGATCGAGGCGGCGAGCGTCTTCTGCTTGAACCTCAGACTGCTGTTCGAGGGCTGGGAGACGCCGTCAGAAGACGCGGAGAAGATGTCCTTCAGCTGCATGACGACACTCCGGGAAGATTTCCGGCGTCAGCGTTGCGCACGATGCAGGCGCAGTCGTTCGTTCTGATCTCATTCACGGGCGTTCTCCACGAGGACGAGCCTGCAGCTTTCGCCGGGCTCAAGAGAGGTTTCGGTTGCGGCGGCAGCCCAGACCGAGCCCGAGAGAAGCTCGGGATTGATCTCGACGGGAAAGACCGTGCCGTTTTTGACGGTGAGTTCAACCGCCTCGGCATGGCGGGAGCGCCAGATGCCTTCGATGCGCACGCGAAGCGGTGCGAGCCTCTTCATGGCGGCGGCCGCGCCTTGAGCGGGGTCGGTCATGGCGGTGCGGGAAACTTCATCGGTCTCTTCGCCCCTGAGGACGAGCGTCACGAGGCGCTTCATCTCGGCGGGGAAGCCCTCGGCGCGAAGGGGCGCAGCAGGCACGCGAACGGGAGCATTCGCCTGTTCGGCCCTGCGCACGCTCTTTTCGAGGATGATGGTGCGGGGCTCCGCATCCGCAGTGAAGGTGAGATGCAGAGGAGCAGTTTCGCCCGATCTGCAGGTGACGTAGACCATGGCCGAGCCCTCCATCTTCGGGAGGACGTAGAGCATGCCGCTCGCGGCATCCGTCTGAACGTCGATCAGGTGACGGTCGTAGACGGCCGAGGCAATGGGGTCGGCCGGAATGGCGACCATGGTGGTCTCGTGCGCGGGCAGCGTGAATTCAAGGGGTGCGTCGCCTTCACGGGCCGTGAAGACGGCGCCGTCGGACGACGGGGCGAAGGCCGAGAGGATCAGAACGGCTGCGCCAGCGAGCGCGAGCCTCGGGGCGAATCGCTTGAAGGATTCGATGTCAGAGCGGGTGACGATCATGAGGGCTCCGTGAGGGAAGGTTTTGTCAGGACCCAGACGACGGCTGGTCGGTGAGGGACGTGAGGAAGAGGCGTCCTGCGTCGTAGCGGAACGTCAGTCGCCAGGTCTTCTTTCTCGAGCTCGTGACGGTGCTGCCGACGAGCGTCTTCTGGACGCCTTCGACCTCGACGGAGAGGTCGGACGTGTTCACGCGGGCGCGGTCGGGATAGAAGATCGTGGAGGAGTGGTCCTTCTTGATGCGGTCGGCCTCAACGATGAGGGCCTCCTCGAGCTTTCCGTAGAAGCCCGGATCAACGTGCTGAAGGACGACACGGCGGGAGGAGTCGACGGTTTCGGGCGTGACGCTGGCCGCATGGGAGAGGACGGAGAGGGCCCAGCGCTCCAGGTACGGCGCGCCGGGACCCGCCTCGTCGAAGGTCCAGACCTCGCGCTCGGCAGCGAGCGTGGGCGGAACGACGATGGTGCGCGTCTCGGGCTGCTGCAGTAGAAGCGCGAGGGCGAGGATGAAGTTGAGCGCAAAGCTCATCGCCATGATGACGGCAAAGCTTCGTCTCAAGCCGATGCGTTCGGCGACGATGGATGTGTAGAGCATGGAAAGGATCCCCGCGGCGGCTTCGCGTGCGCGGACGCACGGTTGCGGCCCCGGGGATTGGGGGATCGGGGAAGTGATTGACGTTCGGACCTGACCGTCGGCGGACGGGCTTCAGCGCACGAAGTGCCTGGCCGAGCTCGGCGGCGTCCGCCCGAAGGAAGACGCGCCGAGATGCCAGTAGGCGAGCGCTGCGCCGTAGCCGCGGCCGTGCAGGCCCGAGACCTTGTGCCAGCCGTAGGCCGACAGCGCACCCAGAAAGACGCCGGCCCCAATGTGGTCCAGCACCGCACCGAGATAGGTCACGGTGAGGACCACGGCGACAAGGTCCGCATCGAAAAAGAGAAATCGAGGCGGATCGTCAAGGCCGGTCGGGACGCGAACGCCCTCGGGTGCCGCCATCAGACAGTAAAGATGCTGTCAATGACGGAGGGTGCGATCATCAAGGTCAAGCCGCAGGCGATGGATACAACTGCAGCATATAGACTCCCCTTGGCGAGCCCGACAGCGAGGCCGACAAGCAGGAAGATGATGGCGATGGACTTCCCCAGGGATCCCTGGGCCCAGCCAGTGAGCTGGGTGTACAGTTTGTCGAAGGCTTGCACGTCCCCCGCGGAAGCTGCTTGGGCGTACAGAACAAGAAGGCCTGCGGCGATCTTGTCTTTCTTTGATCCCGCGGCGGATACTAGTTGATGGAAATTGATTTTCATATGATTTTCATCTGAGTTTTTGAGAAAACCGCCGACGTTCGGTTGGTTCGAGACGGCTGGCGGGGTTTTTCGTTTGCCGGCGAGAGCAAATGTACGCTTCGGCAAAAACCTTTCGCCATACGGGACATTCATTAAGCTCCAGCCCCGTTGGGGAAAACCATCGAATTTGGGTTTTCAGAGGAAGCGGTTTTACTCCTGCAGTCGTTTCGAGCCGATCGACTGCCGTGCAAAGGTGTCAAAACAGAGCGGGTGAGCCGCTCGGGCCCCTTCGGTGAGGGGGAGCGGAGCGGCTGAGCCGTAACCCATTCATGGGATGGCGATCGGTAGAAAAACGTAAAATTTCGGAAGAGGGCGGGCCAGGGCAGCCGCTTTGCAGGGAAAAGGTCAGGGGAATTGAGAACCGGTCCCCTTCAGGGTTAACGCGAATAGGCTACAATCGGAGAGCAAATGAAAACCCCAGGACGATGGTCGTTCCGGGATTGGAGGAAATTCTCGATGTCGCATCTTTTGCAGGCCGTTGTCGGCGCAGCCGTCGGCGACGCTCTTGGCGTGCCCTATGAAGGGAAGGAAAGGGACACCTACGTCTGCGAGAACATGCAGCCCCTTGGCTGGCATGAAAAGCCCGTCGGTTTCTGGTCGGACGACACGGCCATGATTCTGGCCGAGCTCGACAGCCTTCGTGAAAGGCAGGGCTACGATGCCGAGGACGTGATGATGAAGTTCGACCGCTGGTTGCACGAGGGGGCCTACACTCCCGACGGCAAGGCCTACGGCTGGGGCCGCACGACGGCCAGGGCCGTCTCGCGCCATCGCAGCGGCACGCCCGCCGACATCTGCGGCGGCGGCGACATTCTCGACAACGGTGCAGGCGCACTCATGCGCATGCTCCCCTATGCGCTTCTCAACAGCCCCGACCGCCTCGAGATCGTCGATGCGGCGGGTTCGCTCACGCACAGCCACCAGATCAGCATCGGCATCTGCCGCCTCTACTCGTGCTATGTTGACGAGCTCCTTCAGGGCCACAAGCCCGCCGAGGCGCTCGAAGCGCTCATTGAGAACCACTTCGTCGAGATTCCGGACTACTACTTCCCGAAGCTGCAGCTCATGCCGCACCTCGCGCGCGTCTCCGTGCCGAACTCGGGCTTCGTCTCCGACGTCTTCATGGCGTCCCTCTGGTGCCTCATCAACTCCGACAACTACGTCGACGCCGTCCTCAAGGCCGTCAACCTGGGCGGTGACGCCGACACGATCGGTGCGGTTACGGGCGGCCTCGCGGGCATCATCTACGGTCAGGACGGCGACAACGGCATTCCCGTCTGCTGGTCTCATGCGCTTTCCCGCATCGACTACATCGAAGAGCTCTGCACGGCCTGCGACGGCATGATGCGCTGACGCCTGCGCACTCTGCGCGCTATTCGACACTCAAGAGGACTGCCTTCTGGCGGTCCTTTTTTTCAAGCCAGATCCCTGATCTCGAGGGTGATTTCATGGAGGCTTGATCTGAATCAAGAAACTGAAGTCTCGTCGACGCGCCTGATGAAATCCGGAAGTGAACGTCGCCTTAAGGCCGCTCTCTTTCAGGCGTTGACGGCGATCACGTTCTATTGAACCGGCAGTGGTCTTCACCCCATCAAAATGATTTCAAAAGCGGAAAACCGCTCTTGATCCGCACGGAAATGACGTTTCCGCCATTGGCTCGAGTTGAAAACTTCTGAGCAGCATGGCACGATGTCGACGTCGCAACCACGCAGGCGTTTCGACATTTCATCGCACTAACACAAGCTACAGAAATGACACCATATATAGAAAGTAAGACCCTCAGGAAGCCCGTCGTCGACGAGCAGTGGCTTTCACTCAACCGAATGATCCATCAGGTTGCGCCTCTCTGCAGGAATCCCGCCCACCTTGAAAATGCCGCCCGCGTCCTTCAGGCCGAGGGCGGTCTTGAGGCGCTGGCCCGCCTGATCACCACCGAACAGACGGCGTTCCTCGTTCTTGCGATGCTGGAGAAGTGCGGAGCCTTTCAGCGTACGGCCGTCATCAACGGCGGTCCGTGCGTCAGGATCTCGGCCGGGGTGTCGGCCGACGCACCCAGGAAGGCGGGTGTCGAGCTCACGCGTCAACAGATGATGAAGATTCGCTTCTCGATTTCGATTTCGCCTGAAATGCGCAGCATGTGCTATGACGGCAAAATACCGTATCCGGACGGCACGATCTTTGAAAAGGATTCCACCGGATATTTCCACACAAAGGGCTGTCGCAGAACCAAGCCCTGAAGGATTCGTCTCCCGCGGCCTGGTCATCACCGCTGAAGGATGAGGTCGAGGAGACAACAGAACGTACCGGAGTGACTTGCTCCGGTTCGTATCGTCCGGGATTAGGGCCCAGGAACGATTTTGCATAGGCGAAAACAGAATGCCCGCTGTCCGAACGGAGAGCGGGCATTTTGTTCTTTGACGCGGGCAGACGTCAAATGGCGGGCTTGAGTCCCGTAATATGATCGATGATCGTTTCGATGGGGATTTCCAGGGCCGCCGCGGTCTTTTCCATCGTTCTGTAGAGGAGCGAGGTCGTCTCGCCGGCCAGCATGGTGTCGGCCGTGAAGGAGTGCACGCCGCTCTTGTGAATGAACTCGGACTTCGTGAGCTTCTTGCGCTCCATCATGGCAATGACAAGCTCGCAGAAGCGCTTCGCACGCTCGGCCTCGGAGGCGGTGGTGCTCTTCGAGGTGTCGTATCTGAAGATGAATTCCTCGGGATCGATGCGAAGCGCCAGGGCAGCCGTGATCTTGAGGTCGGGATCGAGCGGGAATCTGCCGACCAGGAGCCTGTAGGCGTTCTCGACGGAGCAGTTGGTCATGGCGATCCAGTCCCTGAAGCAAAGGCCCCGCTTCTGGAGCTCGGAGAGCACGATGGGCGTCCTGGCCTTCGTGCCCACGAGACTGGTGGCATGTTCACGGATGGCGTCTTCGTCGACGTCAAAACCCTGTGCAAGGGCTGCAACAAAGGCGTCGGAGGGCTTTCTCGGGGGATACATGAGCTGATCAAGAGGAATGCCCGTCATCTCAGAGAATTCGGTCATCGGAATGGACCTGTAGGTCAGGGTGTTCTTGATCATCATGGCGAGCAGGGCGGTCTCGCCCTTGGGCATCATGCCGATGACGTACTTCGTGCGAACCTTGCCCTGGCAGCGCACGCGCGTGTAGAGGTCGCGAAGCACCGCATAAGGAACGCGGAGCTCGGCTGCGAACTTCTGGATGCTCTGGGCCTTGATGGGCTTGCCGGGGAGGTTCAGATGGGTGAGAACCGTGGGGAGCGCAATGCCCGTGTTTTCCGCGATGGTCTTCGGATCGAGACCGAGCGCGGCCATGCGTTCCTGAAGATAAAGGTTGAATTCGTCAGGCTTCTCACCGGTGGGCTTGTAGGTGGTCATGTGAATCTCCATGAGGGTCAGCGTGCGCCGGCACGCGCTGCGCGGATTCATGTCGCGCATGAACCTGCCGACGACGTCGCGTCGCCGGAAGGTCGCTGGTCTATTTCTTTGTAATGGACCGGCTCAATCAGGATCGAGCCGGTCGGGTCACGTGTTCTGACGCGCTCATTTCCTCTGCGCGGCCTCGGCTTCGGCCTTCTGCTTGTCGGCGAGGCGGGGCTTCTGCTTGCGGTTGGCGACAATCTTGTCCCAGAGGCAGTTGGGCGCAATGCGCATGGCCTTCGCGAGAAGGCCCATCTGCCAGGGAATCGTGCGGTAGGAGGCGTCGCTGTCGATGGTCTTGACGGCGCGCTCGGCGAATTCGTCGGGCGTGAGCACGAAGGGCATCTTGTAGGGATTGGCGCTCGTGAGCGGCGTCCTCACAAAGCCCGGACTGATCGTCTGGACCTTGATGCCCGTCTTCCTGAGGCCGACGCGCAGGCTTTCGTTGTAGGTGATGACGGCGGACTTGGACGCGCCGTAGGCTTCACTGCCGGGAAGGCCGCGAATGCCCGAGACCGAGGCGATGCCCACGAGCTTGCCGCGGCCGCGCTGCGTCATCGGCTCGATGAAGCCGTGGAAGGTGTAGGCCATCGCGAAGACGTTCGTTCTGTAGATGGCTTCCATCACCTCAAGGTCCTCGTAGAACTCGGTCTTGCAGCCGATGGAAATGCCCGCGTTGGCGATCACGATGTCAGCGCCGCCGGAAAGGGCCTCGAACTTCTGTGCGGCCGCTATGATCTCATCCTTCTTCGTCACGTCGGCGGGAATCGCGTGGTAGCGAGACTTGTCGCCGGGAAGCGTGTCGATGAGGGCCTGCAGCTTTTCGGGATTGCGGGCGACGAGCCCGAGGACGTCGCCTCGCTGCGCATACTGGCGGGCAAGTGCCGCGCCGATGCCGCTGGAAGCGCCGGTGATGAAGACGTTGGACATGTTCCTGATCTTGCTTAAATAACGAATGAGCTCAAGTGTACACGAGTGAAAGGCAATAAATACGAAGAAAACGCCCGAATCCCCGGAACAGCATGACGGCAGGCAAAAAATGCGGCCGGTCGGGTGAAATCCGGACACCCACTCGTCCTCGACTGTCGTGACTCCTCCCCGCCCAATTATTAATTGGACGGGGCTTCCCTGCCTTTTACCAGCAAGGACTGCCTGGGCACAGATAGCGGGCAAACTCA
>OGHD01000212.1_pt1 | contig 31523 bp, 28 predicted proteins | sample 1571341 | NCBI WGS metagenome assembly OGHD01 (sample SAMEA2582026, study PRJEB24529) | metagenome | biome: Human gut stool | place: China | collected 2011 | reverse complement strand
TATTTTTGTCGTTACTATAACACCCCCTGCGATATAACTATTTCACGGCTCGATTTTTCGGTTTGGAAAAGGATGAAAACCCTTGCCATAAACCTGCAACCCTTGATATACGGGGCTTTTTCGGTTTGTCGTAATTATACCGTAAGGGCACACCTTCGCAACGCTGACACTGTAAAACGGCGTGGATGTGAAAACCGTCAACAGTATGCTGGGTCACTACGACGCGGGATTCACCCTCCGCACCTACACCTACGTTACAAGGTGGAAGCAAGACGAGGCAGCACAAACAATGGGCAGTTTCATGGCGCAGGTCATGCAAGCAGAAAAAGAACCCAAAAATGCCGGAGAGAAGACAAAGCATTCTCTCCGGTGCTCTTTAAATCTATCAGGACATTTCCGCGTGCTCCATCACAAAGGGCTCCATGCCGTGGCCGGCACGGTTATTCCTTACGCCTCGCTGCCGGTCACGGATCCGCCATCGCTTTCCGCCGACCACTTTGTGTGGATGCCGTAGTTGGATGAGAGCCGGACGGTTTCGCCGGGCTTGAGCGCGATGCGTACCGTTGCCGTTACTGTTTTTTCATCGTCCTCCAGATTTACGGTCTGTACGGATTGCCGTCCACCGGCCACTGCTGTAAACTTACTGGTCATTTTTTCGTTCTTCCACGGGATGCGCCGATGCGCGATCACCTGGCAGCGACGCGCATATGGATCCGTGAAGCCGCGATAGAACACCCCTTGTGTGCCGTCCGGCCGCCGGTGCGTCATGTATTGGAGCAGTGTGGGGTCCGCGCAGAGCCCGCCGTCTTTTTCCAGGAGCTGCGCGTATGTGCTGCGCAAAAGCCGCACGCCCGCGCCCTCCGTGCTGCTGGTCAGTCCTGCCAGCTGCGCAAATCCGACGCCGCAGTTGTGCAGCAAATTGCGACTCGCCGCAGTAAGCTTGCTCGCGGGATACGACTCTTCGCTGTTGGTTATGTCTGCGCGAGGATGCCGCCAGCATCTTGGGTGGGCACAGTAGGGCGGTATCGCTTGCGCTGAGACTGTTATAGATTTTTGTGAGCCCACCCGTTCCGTCCGGGGTCGCCGCTGTGCATTTTTTCTCGTAGACCGTTGTCGCGCGGGCGATCAGGACTTTGACCATGCGGTCGATGTCCCGCGCATCCTGCACGCTTGTGCTGACGGACACATCAGCATCATGACGGATTCTTGTCTTGGCATCGATCAGATATCCGTTCAGACTCGTGATATTGGTTTTGTGATTGGTGCAGAAGTTGACCTTTAATGCAACGTTTCTGATCGTTGTGCTGTATACCTGTACCCAGCGCTTATTCTTTTGCTTCTTTTTTTTCATGGATCTTTCCTCACTATTACAATAAATTTGGACAGGAAAGTCGGACAGCCAGTCCGGCTTTCTTTCCGTCTTTCGTTTGGAAACAAAAAAAGCACCTGCCGTTTTCGACTTTGAAAACGGCAAGTGCCTTACTGCTCCCTATTTTGTTTTTTCTGTTTGCCTACCGGCTTTTCCGGTTTTTGCGCATAGGCTGCTTCGTTTTCCGACAATGGACAAAACAAAAGCGACCAACCATTTGCGGTTGATCGCCTTTGTTGTGCCGATCACTTTCGGAAGACATACCTATTTATGCTATTATTATACCTCTTACTACCTATATTACAATATCAGTTTGATTTTAGACCTCTCTACTTTTATTCTTAGCGAAACGGGGTTTCGCCTGACTTTACCAAGGGATACGGCTCACTATTTTTCCCCGATTCGCTCCGAAAATCGTAAAAAATAATGGAAAACGGATCCCCCTTTTTTCGCGCGAGGGGAGAACCGAAGAGAAAATAATATGCTCCCCCTTGATTTTCAGTGAATTTGTTTTTCACTGTTTCATCAAGGGGGAGCATACTGTATGTGCTGTCCCCGGGGCGGTTCTACCCGGTCGGATCCGGCGGTCTTTTTACCGGATGCCGGACGGCTGCATCTTCGAAAGATCCATTACGATGCTCCCGGCAAGGGGCGTATAGCCGCTTTGCTGCGCAAAGGCCTTGACCGTATACCACGATCTGCAAACCGGCCATCCTTTGCGCGGACGCTCTGCGCGAAGTCTTCCGACGAAAGGGATATCCTTTTTATATTGACTCTCCCAGCAATCAGATATTTGTGATCATGGAAGGCGAGAAATTCCGGCATTTGCAGGAATATGTCATCTGCCGCTTCTGGAAAAAGATGGATGCGGCACACACGGTTGTGCGCTTTGTAACCCGCTGGGCAACGACTATGGAGGATGTGCGTCAGTTAGAGCTTGTTCTTGAAAATCGTAACGTACTCTCGCCACGAGAGGAACAGAGCCGCGATTTGCTTTTGCAAATCGCGGCTCTGTTCCTTTTAGCGTGTCGCGGTTTTCTCATTTTTAGGAGTTCGCGCTGATTGTCGGGACACAACAGGGTGTCGCGCGTGAGCGCAAAAGCCATTGGATATCTATATTTTTTCGATATGTACTACTTTATATGGAAGGCCTTGGATTTTAATAAATTGACCGCATTATTATGTCATTGGGGATATTTCTTGGAACGACTTGCTGGGCAATGACCGATACAGCGGAAAGGGCCGCAATATGGCGGCTCTCCCCTCTTTATACTGGTTTCCGGTCGGACGCTTCCGTCACATAGGGGCAATAAGGGCAGGCAGCGAGAAATTGCAAAAAATGGTCAAAAGGATTCCTTCGTTTTTTACACAGTACAGATGCCGAAACAGTACCTTTTCATGAAAAGCGCAGTTACTTAGGACGCAACTTTTGACGGAAGGTACACATGGGGAGTTTGCGGAAAATGACGGAGTGTGCCGTTGCGCCGGAATCAGAAAAGGAGGGAAAGTACGGATGACGAAAATCCAACTTTTCATGAGAAGTGTAGTTACTTAGAATGCAACTTTTGGCGGAATGTACACATTGTGAAATTGTAGAAAATGAGCGATTTCGGATCGCGGGAAATCCATTCGCATCAAGAGTTTTCCGGAAACGGGGCGAAGCGAACCTTGCTCCGTACCGACGCGGAATGTTTGTTCCATACTCGTTCCGCTTTTGTTCCGCATTTTGCGCGCGGGATGCTGTGAAGCAGAACGCATGAAGTCCCGTGACCCTTGCGGACACAGGACTTCTTCGGTTGGTGTGCTGAGGTTCGAAAATAGTGCCTCTTGAATCCTATTCTTGAAATCTCTCCCCTTCTTCTGCGCGAGAGCCGCCAAGCTCTGCCCGCGTCGGCGCGAAACGCGGGACTTCTTACGACAAAACTCTGCAAAAGTTAAGAAAAAATACAGAAATACGCTAAAATATTGCAAAAAAATCCGAGCTGGCTATAATGAAATAAGCTTTATTGACCGCGCGGATGTGCGCGGCAGAAAAAACCGCGCACATTTCAGGCGCGGACGATCAAGGGGATGATGGGCGCGAACCGTTGGAACAGGCAACGAACGCTCCCCGCGGCGGGGAAGGAGAGAAAAAAACAGGAATAGGAGGAACAGTCATGGACAAAAACAGGCAGAGCGGCTTTACGCTGGTCGAGCTTGTCGTGGTCATCGCGATCATGGGCATCCTCGCCGGCGCCGGCTCGGCGGCGTACTCGGGCTATGTGAAAAAGGCAAACGAGGCGGCGGACTTACAGCTTCTCGGCGCGGTGAATACGGCGTTTGCATCCGCGTCCTACGACGCGGGACAGTACGACGGCAGACCCTCTGGCGGCGCGGCGTCTCTGACCGAGGACGGCAGGGTGGCTCAGGTCATCTCCTCGGTCGACCGCAAAGGTGAATTCTTTCAGAAGTATTTTTCCGGCAATCGGGACAGCCGGTTTAAGCTGTATACGAACCTCGCGTACGACAGGGCGACGGGCACCTTCCACGGCGCGGTGCTCACCGCGGCGACCGACAAGAACGGCAATACGGTCCTGCACTATAGCATCAACGGGAAGGACTATGAATTTACAGCAACAGAGGCGCAGTTAGCGGCGTTTCGCGCCTCGACCTTCGGCGAGAACATGACCATGAACGGCCTCACCGGCAATGTGGGCGGAATGATCAATACCTTGAGTACTGCCCTTAACAGCGGCAACTACCTTGCATTTCTTCTTCAGAACTCCGGTATGCCCCTCGAAAAGTTGGGGATAAAACGTGATGAAAGCGGAAACTACAGCGAGCTTGATAAGCAGCGTCTGGCAAACGCGGCGCTGCTGCTGGTCGCGCAGATGACAGGGGACAAGGATGAAGAATCTAACGAATATCTTGTTAAAGAGGACATACTTAATGCGCTTGCCCTAAATGATGCAAACCGTCTTGTGGATTTAAATGACGTTCCCGGAACATTGAGAAATGTTGGGGCAATCTATGGCGTGATGACCACCTTTGCTTATTCCGAGCAAGCGAAGGGCTGGACAACGACCCTGACGGACGCGGACGGCAAAGAGTCTAGATACGATGCAAAACAGTACTACGACTATGTCAATCAGCAGATCGCCGCTGCCGCCAATAGCGGAAAAAAAGGCGGAGAAAAACTAAGTGATATCCTTGCCGCGCTTGGGCAGTTTGGGTCGTTTGTTCAGGACGAGGACGGTAACCTGACAGACCAGTTTTTGGATTACGTCGACGACCCAACTGAGCCGGAAAACGCGCAGATCAACAAGGATCTGGACGGCTACATCAGCGCGATGCAGGCGCTCAGCCAGAATCAGGAGGGCTTAATCGCCGCCAGCATCCTCGAAGACGGCGCGGACGGCGGAAACATTTCCCCGATCCTTGACCTGCTGTTCGCCCCGCAGAAATGAAGCGCCCTCCCCCATCGGACAGGCACATGATAAAAACGACCCCCGTGAGCGATCAAATGAACCGCTTACGGGGGATTTTTTGCTCGGATGCGGGGAAGATCGCCGCACGGAACGCTTAGCCCTCCTCTGTGTAGCCGTTTGGATTTTGCACCTGCCAGTTCCAGGAGTCTCTGGCGCAATCCTTATAGTCGTATTCCGCCGTCCAACCGAGGATGTTCTTTGCCTTTTCAACGGCGGCAAAGCTCAGGGGCACGTCGCCCGCGCGCGGGCCGACGATGCGGTAAGGCACCTTCCTGCCCGACGCCTCTTCAAACGCGGACACCAGCTGCAGCACGGTCGTTCCCTTGCCCGTTCCCAGATTGAAAACGTCATACTTGCGGTCCGTTTTTTCAAGATAGTTCAGCGCCGCAATGTGCCCCTTTGCCAGATCGACCACATGGATGTAATCACGAACGCCCGTGCCGTCCACGGTATCGTATTGATCGCCGTAAACGCTCAGATACGGGAACTGCCCGAGCAGGGTGCGGGTGATGTAGGGGGCAAGGTTGTTGGGGGCCTTCTGCCCGCAGTCCTCGCCGATGAGCCCGGAGGGATGCGCGCCGACGGGGTTGAAGTAGCGCAGAGAGGCAAAGCGGAAGTTGTCGCGCTGCCGCGCGAAATCATGCAGGAGCAGCTCGTTGAGATACTTGCTGAACCCATACGGGCAGCAGACCTTGCCGACAACATCGCTCTCGCGGTTCGGCATGGTCTCGGGCGTGCCGTACACCGTTGCCGAGGAGGAGAACACCAGCTTGTACACCTGATGCTTTTCCATTGCGTTGAGAAGATGGAAGGTAGACGTCAGGTTGGTGTCGAGATATCTTCCGGGGTCTTCAACGGACTCCGCGACGGATTTTAAGCCGGCAAAGTGGATCACGGCGTCAATGCGGTTCTCCGCAAAGACCTTTTCAAGCGCGGCGCTGTCCAGCAGGTCTAACTTGTAGAAGGCGGGGCGCTTGTTCGTGATCTTCGCAATGCGGTCGATCACCTCGACCTTGGAGTTGCACAGATTGTCTGCAATGACAACGTCATAGCCGGCGTTCAGAAGCTCTACCACCGTGTGGCTTCCGATAAAGCCCGTACCGCCCGTCACCAATATCGTCATGGCTCATGTTCCTCTCTTTTCCGTTTGTTTCTTGCCGATTTCGCGTTTTTTGCTCAAAGCAATCCCTTCTGCTCTAACTTTGCCATATACCAGGACTTTTTCAGACTCTTTTCATTGGCATAGGTATAGACAACGGTGTCTACAAGCCCAAGATCGCCGTTGTTGTCCCGGATGAGCGTTTCCATGGCGCGGATGACCTCGTCCATCTTCCCGTCGCACTCCTTTTCCAAGGCGTTCGCCCGGGAAAGATAGCCCTTTGCCATCTTCGCAAGCTGAGTCGTTGTCCGCTTTTCCGCGGGCAGCGCCAGATACTCCGCCTTGGCGTCGGCATACATCGTATCGAGCGCCAGCGTGTACTCCTCGCGCAGGACGTAGACCTTGGCGATGAGCGCCGACAGCTCCTTCTGATAGCTGCTTTCCGCGCTCTCTTCGCTCTTCTCGCCCGCGGCCGCCGCGTCCGGCGTCTCAGGTGCAGCGTCCGTTTTGCCGCCGCTTTCCGGGCGGCTTGCCGGGACAGCGCTCTCCGCATCGGGTTGGGAGGGTTCCCCTCCCCCGCTGCCCGTCAGGCGCTCCATAAGCTGCTCCTGCGTCATCGAGCCGTCGCGCAGCGCCTGCCGCTCCTCCTCCGTGACCTCGCGCACCGTGACCTCGCTCGCCGAGCGCACCGCCTCTTCGATCATCTGACGGTTTTCCTCCAGCTTTTCCTCCAGCTCGTCCGATGTGTGCTGCGTCGCGGCATGGATCGCTTTTAAGTTATCGCGCTGCCACCAGAAAAGCCCCGCCAGCGATACCGCCAGCAGTACAAGAATGGTGCAGAGAATGGTTTTACGCCGTTTCAAGCCGTTTCCTCCACTTTTTTGAGGTCCATTTTCCTCATCCACCAGTTCCAACGCCTGTTATGAGACTTCTGCCGTTGCTCGACCGTTGATCTCCTCCGGGGAAGTATATGTCGGGACCATCTCCCGCAGCATGGTGATCAGATCCTGAGGCGGTATGTCGCGGGTGACGGCTTCATCCAGCCGCAGCAGGTCTCCCATGATGACATCCTTTGAAATCTCTTGCTGCTGCTCAACGAAGATCTTCTCATTGCTTGTTTTGGAGAGTGTTCCACTGCGCATCAGCAGCTCCTCATAGAGCTTTTCGCCGGGGCGCAGGCCGATCTCCTGAATGGTGATATCCTTATCCAGCTCCAGTCCGGACAGGCGGATGAGGTTTTCCGCCAGTTCCAGAATCTTCACCGGCTCGCCCATGTCCAGAACGAAGATCTTGCTCCGCTTTGCCATGGCGCCCGCCTCGAGCACCAGCTGGGCAGCCTCAGGAATGGTCATAAAATAGCGGATGATGCGCCTATCCGTAATGGTGACGGGGCCGCCCTCCTGGATCTGCTTTTTGAACAGGGGCACGACAGAGCCATTGGAGCCGAGCACATTGCCAAACCGCACTGCGCAGAATTCTGTGGGGCTGTCCGTCCTGCTTTGCAGGATCATCTCGCAGAAGCGCTTGGTCGCGCCCATGAAGTTGGTGGGATTCACCGCCTTATCCGTGGAGATCATGACAAACTTTTTGACGCCGAACTTCTCCGCCGCCCGCACCACATGATATGTGCCGAAAATGTTATTCTTGATGGCCTCCTCTGGGCATTCCTCCATCAGCGGGACATGCTTGTGGGCCGCCGCATGGAGCACGATGTCAGGGCGATACATCTGAAACAGGCTGTAAACTTTTTCCTTATCTCGCACGGAGGCGATCTCCACCCGCAGGTTCAGCCGATCGCCCCATACACGCCGCAGCTCCTGCTGGATATCATAAGCATTGTTTTCGTAAATATCCAGAATGATGAGCTGCTTGGGCTGATATTTGGCGATCTGACGGCAAAGCTCGCTGCCGATGGAACCGCCGCCGCCGGTCACCAGAACGGTCTGACCCTGCAAGAAATCCGTCAGGATCGCCGTGTCCAGCTTGACCGGCTCTCTGCCAAGCAGATCTTCCACCTGCACATCCTTCACCGCCGCCATGCTCACCTCGCCGTTCACCAGCTGGTAGATCCCCGGCAGGCTCCGTACACGGCAGCTCGTTTTCTGGCAGATGTTCAGGATCTCTTTCTTATCCTTGGCAGACGCTGCGGGGATGGCAAGGACGATCTGCGTGATCCGCTCCTTTTTGACCATCTCGGGGATCTTCTCCCGCCCGCCGACGATGGGCACGTTCCCGATGTACTTGCCCTGCTTGCTCTTGTCGTCGTCGATGATGCAGCAGACATGGCTTTTTAGCTGCGGCGTGACGGAGATCTCCCGCAGGAGCATTCGCCCCGCCTCGCCCGCGCCGATGAGCATGACGCGCTCGCCCTCCTGCCTTGCCTGACGGGCGGAGCTTGCGAACATCCGCAGAAAGCGGAAGGTGCAGCGCCCGCCCACCAGCAGGAACAGCTGGAACAAAAGCTCCATGAAGAGCACGCTCCTCGGCTGGTGATAGCCGAAAAGCGCCGCCGGCACATGGAACGCGCAATAGGCGAGGACGACGGATATCACCATCTCGGCGACATCATGGGCGCTGACGTAGCGCCAGAGATAGCGGTACATCCGGCGCGGCCAGAAGACCGCCGCCGTGACCAGGAACTGAACGGGCAGAGCACGAAACCACGGCTCAAGATATCCGGAAGGCACCTGCTCAAAGTCGAAGTCGAAGCGCACCAGCAGCGCAAGACCGCCCGCCACAATGATGAAAATAGCGTCCATCAGGAGGAAGAGCACCGTCTGGACGGGGACGCTTTTTTGAATCGTTTTCATACTATGCCCCCATGGATCTGCGGTAAAAGGCAGTCCCTCCACTGCCTTTTACCGTACTCTTTTGAATTCTCCGCTCAGCGGAGGGCGACGCTGTCAGACGCCTCGCAGATGTTCTTCCACGCCCAATGGGTCTGGGGGACATCCGGGTACTGGCGGGCATTCTCGTAAGACTGACCTGCCATGCAGCGGCCCAGCAGACGGTTCAGCAGAACGGCTGCCTGCGCGCGGGTGATGTGCTGATTGGGGGCAAACTGCCCGTTGCCGACGCCGTTGACCCAGCCGAAGGACGCCGCCGTAGAAATGGCGTCAAACGCCCAGTGGCTGGCGGGCACGTCGGTGAAGGTCTCTCCGCTCGCGGAGACCTGGGTGAAGCGGGCGCAGATGGTGACAAACTCGGCGCGGGTGATGGGCTGATTCGGGGCAAACTTGCCGTTGCCGACGCCCTCCACGATGCCAAGAGAGGCAAGGGCATTCACCGCCTCGGCGCACCAGAGCGTGTCGGGGACGTCCGTAAAGGTGGATTTGGAGGAAACCTTCTGCTCCTTCAGCAGGCGGTAGAAGATCTGCGCCACCTGTCCGCGGGTAACGGAGCTTGCGGGATAGAACCTGCCGTCCGCCATGCCCTGCATATAGGAGATATTCTGATCGGTGTTCAGCTGCTTGGAGATGCCGGTCATATCGGGGTCGGCGACCATCACGGCGCGAACGGACACGCTGCTTTCGGGCATGGTGAAGGTGTAGACGCCGTCAGACTGCTTGCTCACGGGAATGTCGTTGCCGCTCACATCCTTGACCGCCAGATCGGAGAGGACATAGCCGTTCGACGCGGCGCTGTCCCGGATGACGGCGGTCTCACCCTTGGGCAGGGCATTCTTGTCCGCGCGCAGCGTGTTGTTCGGCACAGGCTCCACAACGATCTTGTGACCGTCGGGCGTGGGCACGACGGGCGGATTCACGCCGCTGTCCGAGCCGGTGGTGTAGGCCTTGAGCGTCACGGTCACGGTATAGAGACGGCCGTTGTCCCGATAGGTCACGCGGTTGACGCGGTCGACCGTGAGGTTCGCGAAGGTGGAGGAAAGGCTCTTGAGCGTATCCTTGAAGGCGCTGTCCACGCTGTCATAATACTTCTCAACGTACGCATTCCACGCGCTCTCGCCCTGCCGGAACGCCTCGGCGCCCGTGTCCACGATGGTTCTGAGGCCGGTTCCGGCGAAAATGCTCTCCAATTCGCCGTATTTGCTGTCGACGACGGAGGCAAGCTCCGATGCAAGGGGCGTGCTCATCGTGCCATACCGGCTGGAGGAGGCGCTGAGCGTCCGCTCCACGCCGTCGGCATCGGGACCGGTGATGGTCACGTCGACATAATAGGTCGTGGCTGCCAGCGCGGTCTGCGACAGCAGCGTGCACAGCACCAGCATCAGTGCCAGCGTTCTCGCAATGTTTCGTTTCATGTTCATCCTCCAAGTCAATGAATTTATCAAATCACGTTTCCGTATTTCAGACGATTCCTTCAAGATGCAGCGTCTCGCTGTGCAGCCTGCCCGGCAGGGCGCTGTGATGGGTGGCGAATACCGCCGCCGGATACGCGCCCGTCAGCTCTGTCAGCAGCCGTGCCTCCGTATCCTCGTCCAGCGCCGAGGTGATCTCGTCAAGCAGCAAAAAGCGCGGGGCAGAAAGCATCGCGCGGGCGATGGCAAGGCGCTGGCGCTGTCCCGCGGAAAGACCGCCCCCTTCTTCGCTCAGGACGGTTTCAAGGCGGTCGGGCAGGTCGCGGACAAAGCCGCATTGTGCCCGCTCCAACACCTCCCAAAGGGCGGCGTCATCCGCCTCGGGCTTTGCCAGCAGCAGATTTTCGCGAATACTGCCGGAAAAGAGCCAGGGCGTCTGAGGGACATAGCCGAACAGTCCCCGCACGGCGGCGGAGCATGGAATGTTCCCCCGCTCGGTTTCAAGGTATACCCGGCCCTGCTGCGGGTGGTACAGCCCCAGAATAAGGCGGAAAAGCGTGCTTTTTCCGCTCCCGGATATTCCCGTGAGGCAGGTCCAGCGATCGAGCGGAAGACGCGCGGAAAAGTTCCGCAGGACGGGCTGATCTTCACCCTCATAGGAAAAGGTAACGTTTTCAAACACGATGGCGCGAAAGACGTCGTCTTCCCGCGCAGGCTGTCCCGGAGCTTCTTCAGGCAGCGAATACAGCTCATCCAGCCGCGCCTCCGCCGCGCGGACGGCTGCCAGCCGGGACTGAACGCCCGACAAGCCCGTGAGCGGGCTTTGGAACATCGCGAGGAGCTGTAAGAGCGCCGCAAGGTCGCCGAAGGAGAGCCTTCCTTCCCGAATGGCGATGCCGCCCCAGACAAGAAGAACGGCGTATCCAAGCTGCAATACGGCGGAAAACCCGGTTCCGACACCCGTTGAGAAGACGCGCAGGCGCTTGCGCTCGCGCAGCCACTCCTTCTGCCGTCCTTCAAAGCGGCGGACAGCCTCCTCCCCCGCCGTCATGCTGCGCAAAAGCTCCGTATGCTCCAGGATCTCCTGCGTGCAGCCCGTCAGACCTTCCTCCGCCTGACGCACGCGCAGATGCCGCCGCGTCAGATACTTTCGCAGCAGCCGCCCGCCGGCGATCGCCAGCGCGCCCGCGCCTACGACCGCAAGGGCAAGGGGGATATTGACGAAAAACAGCGCGGATGCGGCGCAAAGCAGTCGGATGAGCTGCCCCGCCACCTGGGGGCGGCCGACGACCCGCCATTCGCAGACGGTGTAAGCGTCCTGCGTCAGGCGGCTGAAGACCTGCCCGCTGTGGTAGCGGCTGTATGCCTCCGCATCCTTGCTCAAAAGCGTATCAAGCGTGTCGCGCCGCAGCGATACCGCCGCGCGGTCGACCGTCCTGCCGGAAAGCAGGTCAAGCCCGCCGTCGAGCAGCGGGAGAGCCAGCGCCAGAAACAACAGCACCCAGCCCCACGGACTGCCGCCCTCGTCCAGCACCCGGCGGCTCACCAGGGCAAGCGCCGCGATGCCGAACGCCTGCGCGGCGATGCCTACGTACAGCAGCGTGAGCGGCGCTTTGTACGCGCCCGCCGCCTTTTTCTTCGACTGACTCATCTCATCTTCTCCCGCGTATCAGTCCCCTCCGTGCCCGCTGAAGGAATCGCAGCAGCCTCAGCAAGGGGCGACGGGCGGGAAAGGTATAGACCCAGAAGTGTTCATAAAGCCGGTAGGGTCGGGACAGGGCGGTTTCCCGCCAGCGTCCCTTGCGGCGAAAGGCGGTGACGTACGCAATGATCTGCGCCTCATCGACCTGCTCCCCTTCCCACTGAGCGTCGCCGCAGCAAATGCAGGTCTCTGGCGCACACAGGCGGATGACCCGGTGCAGGATATAGCTGCCGTCCGCCTTCTGATAGAGGGCGATATCGCCTGGTTGCACGCGGCGATCGAGCCGCATGAGACGTACCATGTCCCGCCCGCCGGCAAGAAGCGGCCACATACTGTTTCCCGTCACCGGAAGGAGCGCTTCTCCGTGCGCGAGCTGCTCATCGAGCAGTTCGCGCAGCTGCGCCATGGGGATCTGCCGGACCTGCATCTTACAGACCGTCCACCGCGCCGACGGGTCTCAGCTTGTCAAGAAAGGCGGCTGCGTCCGCCTCCGCCTGCTCCCGTTCGACCGAATACACGGCGCATAAGGCGTCTCCAAGGCTTTGGAGCGTCTGTTCCTGTTCCAAAAGGTCCCATAAAAATGCGCCGGTCTCGTTTACGGAGATCATTCCCGGAAACGCTTCGGCAGCCGCCCCCAAAGGGACGATGACCGACATATCTGCGACCCGGCGCAGGATGAAATTCTCATTTCTTCGCATATTCCCTCTCCTGTTCTGCGCGCGCTGCGGTGAAGATCGCGTCGCTGCGGCAAAGGAGCGTTTCCAGCGCATCCCCCGTCAGACGCTTTTTGGCAACGGCAGCGGCAGGGCCCAGATCGGGTGTGCGCCGCTGTGTGCCGTGACAGTCGGATGCAAGGAAAAAGGATTGCCCCTCCCTCAGCAGCCGAAGGAGCTTCCACCGCTCCATGGGATGCAGCAGGCATCCGGCGCTGAGCTGGATGGGGACGTTCAGGCGATACAATTCCTGTATGTGCCCTTTCTTCTGCCGCCCCAGATACCGCTCCAGATGCGCCAGCACCGGCGTAACGCCGCTCTGTGCCGCCAGAGAGTAAAGCTGGTCGATCATACTATTGTTCCAGAGGGTGAAGGGCAGTTCCAGCAGCAAATAACGGCTCGAACCGAGACACAGCGCCTCAAGATCGTCCCAATGGTTCATATTTGGCATCCATGCCACCTCTGCACCCAACACAAGGTCGGGAAAAGGTTCGGCGCTTTTCTCCATCGCCGCGGAAAGATGCTCCCAAGCGGCTTGACGACGCGCGAGAAACTGCTCTATGCTCTCCCTGTCCCGATGAAAATGGGGGGTGAGCGCTACACCCGTAACGCCCTGCGCTGCCTCCATGCGGAGCATTGCAAGACTGGCTGCCGTGTCCGGTGCGCCGTCGTCCATGCGGGGCAGAATATGGGTGTGAAGATCGGTCATGGGATGCTCCGTTCCCCGCTGTCCGGCTTCTCCTGTCCGTATCCGTAACCGTAGCCGTGCCCATAGCCGTAGCCGTAACCGTAGCGGTGGCGCTGATAGCCGTATTTCCGATATCCGTAGTATCCGCTCTCCCTCGTCACCTCGTTGAGAACAAAGCCGAGGATCTTGGCATGGGAGCGCTCTAACTGCTCCACCGCGCGCAGGACGCTCCCGCGCTCGGAAAGACCTGCACGTACCACGAACAGCACGCCGCTGCTCTCAGGCACCAGAACGCAGGCATCCGTCACCAGATTGACGGGAGACGTATCGAGAATGATGTAATCGTAGTTTTTCTGCAGGCTGTCAAGCAGCGCTTTCATGCGGGAGGAACCGAGCAGTTCCGACGGGTTGGGCGGCACGTCGCCGGCAAAAATGACGTCAAGATCCTCAATGCCGGAATCATGGATGGCCTTTCCAAGCAGCTCCGGCTGGATAAGCAGGTTGCTCAGGCCTACCTTTTCCTTCGCGGACAGCAGACGCGCCAGCTTGGGACGGCGCAGGTCACAGTCGATCAGAAGGACGCGCTGCTTCATCTCCGCATAGGAGATGGCAAGGTTGAGGGCGGTGATGCTCTTTCCTTCGGATTGCATGGCGGAGGTCACGATCAGCACCTTGCACGCCGTCTCGTCCGCCAGGGAAAAGGTCACGTTGGTTCGCAGGGTCTTATAGGACTCGCGGATGAAAAAATCGCTCTTTTCCGAGAGGATGTTTTTCCGCTCCACTTCCATGATCGCGGCAGTATCCGGCGCGTCGTGCCGCCGAGATCTCCGCAGAAGAGAAAAATGCTTTTTTTTCATGTCGCCTTACCTCTCTCCGCCGTGCTCATCGGCTTTTTGTGCGCTGAGACCCGCCTTTTTCCGCTCATTCTCCGCAAAGGAGGGGATCTGCCCCAGCATGGGCAGGTCGAAAAGCTGCGTCAGGTCTTCCTCGTTCTTGATGCGAACGTCCATCAGATACAGCAGCGTGACATAGACGACCGCGAGAAGCAGACCCACCGCGCAGCCCAAAAGGGTATTTTTCCGATAGCTTGGGGTATAGCGGCTCGTGGGCACCTTGGCATGGTCGATGATCTTGGTGGAGCTGCCTTCGACGAATTCCTCGATCTCGCCGGGGGCGACGGTCGCCACCGCGTTGGCGATCTTCGCCGCCATTTCCGGATCCGGATGGGAGATGTATACCGAGAACAGCTCGGTCTCATCCACCTGCGACGTCGTCATCATGCCGCGGATCTCAGCCGCAGAGTAATCAAGCTTCGCGTTCTTTACCACCTTTTCCAGCACGGTATCGCTGCGGATGATGTTGACATAGGTATTGACGAGCTGCTGGGAGGTCGCGAGGTTGGCCGCACTGATATAATCTACCTGCTGATTCGCCTTCACGTTGTTGACGTAGATGGTGACGTTGGCACGATACAGCGGCGTAATGAAATTGGCGGTGTAGATCAGGGAGATCACCGCGGCGGCAAGCGCGCACAGCAGGATCAGCCGCCACCGCCTGAGGTAAAGCAGCAGCAGCTTCCAAAGGTCGATCTCCAGAATGTCGCTGGATCGGTTGATGTTGGATTCGTTCATGGTTGTATTTCCCTTTCTGTCTGCGTTTGGACAGATCTTGAGCGGGGCTTTCCGCCCCTTTTGGCGAGAGACCGCCTGAATAGTCTAAAGGCGGCACAAAAAGCCGCATATCAATCGGTACTCTTTGTGCCGCTTCCGTCCACTGGCAGCGGGCAGCACGGCGTTTGCGTACTGCCTCCTGTCAATCGATGGGTTTGGCTTGATCCGGAAACAGTTTCTCCCGGACAAAATGGGCGGCGCTGTCGTCATTCCGGCAAATCAGCCGGAACACGTTCGTCTCCCGCAGGAGACGGTCTGCCGCGGCAAGCAGCCGCTCCATATCCTCCCGATGCAGACGGAAGGGGGTCTGGCTCAGCAGCAGAGGTAAAGCCTCCGCCGGAGTGAGCGGCTGTAAAGCGTTTTCCTCCCCCTGAAAGAGGAAGCAGATCGCGCGCAGGGGCGCGCTGCGATTCTGATGCAGCGCCTCCTTGCCGGACCATGGCGTGCCGTAGACCTGCCACACGCCGTTTTCGCGGCGCAGGGCGGGCTTGTCGTCGTTGAGAATGGACGCGCCGAACAAGCGCACCCATTTTTCCGTGTGGGTGGATTTCCCCGTGCCCGGCGGCGCGGAAAAGCACACGGCCTGTCCGCCGTATTCCACCGCCGAGGCGTGAAGCATCATCCCCTCGTGGGACAGAAGCCCCACGGCAAAGCAGTCGCCTGTGGCGATGTACTCCGCAAGGTCCTCCGTTTCCAGCTCGGGACAGAGCGACAGCGCCTCCGCGCCGCCCACGCGGATGGTGATATCCGCCGCGCCGCCCCGGGCGGAGGTCCGGTAGACCTCCGCCTGGGCAGCCGTGCGTCCCTTGGGGGACATTTCAACGATCAGATCGGCGATTCGGTAAAGCATTACTTTTTGCGGATCTTTCCATCCTCGCCCCAGTAGGTGCGATTGCTTCCTGTGACGCTGGCGTTCTTAACGACGCCCTTGTAGCCCCACTTATTCAGGGCGATGTTGTCATCCTGCGTTGAACCTGGAGCAGCCAGTGCTTCCAGCGGCGCAAGCAGGATCGGCTCGGCTGTCGGAGCGGTATAAGGTTTTTTTACGTTATTCATCATGCTTAGTTTACTCCGCTTGTTTGGTGATGCCCAGCTCTTTCAGGAATTTGTCGAGGATCGCCTTCTGCTCGGGAGTGAGGTCCTTGAGGCCTTCGGATTCCGTCCAGGCGTCCTCGAAGCTCCACTGCTTCGTTTCGCTATTCTGCGTTCCGCCGTTTTTGAAGGTCGCCTGCGCGGTTGCGCCGATCTTCTCGGTATAGCCATTGGGCTCATCCTTCTTGAAGGAACGATTCAGGTACACCTCGAAGAGATAGGCGTCACCACTGAGAACGACCGGGCTATCGCCGGGTTCTGATTCAGGGGGAATGACTGTATCGGCAGTAAACACATAATCGGCTTCGCCGAGCGACATGTCATTGTTACCCTTCAGGGTGAAGCCCAGCTTCGACAGGTACGCCTTTGCCGCATCGTCGCCCCTAAACGTGCCGATGAAGAACAGCGCGCACTGCGGGGCCGCCAGCTCGAAGCGGTAGCCGGTGACGGAGATGTTGAAATGGTGGAAGGACAGATTTGCGGTTTTACCATCTGCTTCCAGTCCCGAAATGGCAACATAGCGATCGTAGGTATCGACATTCTCCACCTTCACGGTCGGGGTCTGGTAGGTCGGGGCTACTGTGCCCGTCACCGTGCCGACGATCTTGCCGCTCGGGGCGGTAACATAGTCTTTGCTCACCGAGCTGTCCATGCCGTAAAGCTTATAGCCGCTCGTTACCGAGATATCGCCTGTCACCGTGCGGCCGTTCAGGTCGAGGCGGAGACTCTTGTTGTTGACGCTGATAGGTTTCTCGGTGGTGTTGTGCAGCAGCTTGATATAGTTCGTCGGAGCGGTGTTGCTGTCCGGCGAGTACGCGTTGACCGCGGCTTCCAGGGTGGAATAGGTGTCCCCCTGCGTGCCGTTGTTGATGATCGCCGCGACATCCTTCACCCATGTGCCGTTGCCGCAATCCTGGCATTTGCAGTAGATAAAGGTATCGTTAGCCACGGCATCCTTGGTTTCGGTGTATTTGCCGTCGGCGTTTTTCAGCTTGGCGGGGGTGATGGGGATGCTGACGTATGTAATGTCCTTGTTTGCTTGCGTGCACTGGTAGGTGTTACTACCGGTACCAGGCGCACCCGTCTGGATAAACCTGCCGGTCCCCTCGCTGGAGCAGATGTTCGCGCCGCTCTGCGTGGTGTAGACGCTGCCCGCCGCCGTCAGCGTACCATTGACATCGATCTTCGCATCTGTGAGTGTGCGTGTTCCTGTTTTCGTCGGCGAATAAAGGACAGGTACAAATTCCTTGTTGTTGATGCAGTAGGGTCCCCACTCGCCTGTCTCTATGTTGTAGTCATAAACATACAGCGATTTACCGGACACTATATTCAACTCTGCGTCCTTCGCAATGTTGATCTGCGCCCCCGGCAGCAGTGCCGCGTCGCAGTTCATCGCAACGCTTCCTGACAGGATATTTAATGTCATATTGCTGTTGACGGGCAGAACATAATCCTTTGAGTCAATATTATAGCCCGAAATACCCAGAGCAAGGCTGTCGAGCGAGGCTGAGCCTGTCGTTGTATATGTCGTGCGGTCGGTTTTCGAATCGTACTTTTTTGTGAGCGTTCCTCCGTTGCCAAGTCGAAATAGGCTATTAGTGCTTCCGATAAAGTCGATCGTCGCTGTTTTTACAGTGTCGATAAAAAGGACTTTAACAGAAATAGATATATATGTGCGCTCCGCGGCTCCCGCCTGAATGGTCAAAGCCGCTTCAATATTCTGAACATAGTATTGAGAAAGAGGAAACACTTTTTGCTTTTTTCCGAGCATATCAGAGGTTGCCGTACCGCCGCGCCAATCCCTTACTTGGAAGTACTCATAGACCGTCGCGCCGAATTCGGCGGTGATCTGCCCATCGCCGGTGATATAACCCCATGCATAGAGGTTCGCGCCGTTCCTCAGCGTGATGGTACTGCCCGCAGCCATGTCGATCTGTCCGTAGGGACCGCTCGGTCCGAGAGACCCCATGGTGTGACAGTGCTTTCCGCCGACGCTGATCGCGCCGTCGACTGTGATGGACGAACCGGGCGCCATGGTCAACTTTCGAAAGGCTCTCGGCGTTTCGTATTTTTCAATAGACTCCGGTTTGTCTGTGTAGAGCGTTTCCGCCTCGTCAAACGGGATCAGCAGGGTGACCCCGGATGGGATCGTATAGGTTCCTGTGATTTTGCCGTCGGAAGCCAGCGTGATCTTGTTCTGGCTGTTTGCCTGCGCATAGGCAACCGCTTCGTTCAGATCGTCAAAAAGCTGACCGCCGGTTTCAAAAAGGGCTAAATCTTTGCTCCTGAACCGCGCTGTGATGGTGCAGTCGCTGTCGAAGCTCAGCGCCGTCGTAGCATTGGTGTTGATGCACGTCCCGGTGTTCACATCATACCAACCCTTAAAGCGATACCCGTCCGCCGGGGTTGCGTCAACCTTATAGGCGATCGAGGAGCTTTGCGCGTTGGTATACTCCTCGGTGATCGTTTTTCCGTCCACGGTGTAGCTGCCGTTCTCGGCGGGCTGGAAGGTCACGGTGGCAGTCGTATCGGCGGATACAAGTGTCACATTGGTCATCGTGATCTTGGTGTCGTCGCTGGTGCTGCCGGATTTGATGTAGACCGTGGCTTTGCCATTCGGCGCCAGTTCCTTAGAGAAAGAGTCTGTGCCGTTTTGCTGAACTGTTTTAGAGTCAACTCTAATCGTGCCGCTGCTTAACGTAGCAACGTAGTCAAAGGACAGCGTTGCCGTCGTGGTCTTCTTGTTGGTGATGGTCAGCGTGGACGTATAGTCCGTTTGAGACTCCCAAAACCATTTCGGAGGTTTGCTTCTCGCATGGCCTTCGATCTGCTTGCCGCCGGCCTTCCACGCATTGTCCACGCCACCTGTAAAGCTCAAGCCGATGTTTTCATCGGCTAAACCGGTCACGGGTCCGCTGGTCGCCGCCAGCGCCGGCAGCGTCATCGCCGGAAGCATCGTCAGTACTGTGACAAACGTCAGGAGCAGCGACACCAAGCGCCTGCCGATCCGTTTTTTCATTCCGTCGTCCTCCTGTTTTTCTTTCTTTCATAATTCACCGTTTTTGCTGCCGTCCCTGCGGCAGCAAAAACGGATCTTTTGTCTTACTTCTTGGAATTCAGCACTGCCTGCAGCAGGGCAAGGGTCTGGTCGTCGTTGAACGCGTTGGAGCTGGAGGTGTCGAAGGTAACGCCGTATTTCGTCTTGCTCTCGCTGATAATCTGCAAGGCGCTGAGATACGCATTCATATCGGCCTCCGCACCCTTGCTGTTGTCATTGACATAGTCGTGATATTTCTTCTGCTCAGCCTCTGGCATGGAATCAAATTTCGTCACAAATCCCATGAGAACCTCTTGCGGGTTGCTTTTGTAGGCCTGCTGGAGCTCCGGGTCGGCGTAATTCGAGTTCAAGTAGCCAGCCGCCACGCCCAGTGCCAACGCAACATTGCTGCCGTAGTCGCTCCCGGTAACAGTGGCCAGGTTCAACGGGCCGGTGCCATCTTCCTTTAGTTTTGTTAAATAGGTTTGCAAGTTGCTCTTCATGCCGCTTGCATTTCCGGCGACATGGAGCACGATTTCATTTGCCAGTTTTGTTTTGGTCTCTTTGTCTAATTTTGTTAGATCGTCTTGCTGATTCTTCGGAACCCCTATTTTATTCAGTATTTTCGTCAATTCTTCTTGACCAATTGCGGTTTTAGCAAGGTTTATGTAGTCATTAGTGGCAAACAGGGTCGAAATTGCGTTGCAGGTATCCGCCAGTTCCTTCTCATGACCGTCCAGATTGGACTTTCTGAAATTCTCCAGCAGGGTCTTATGATTTTCATCCAGCGTGATCTCCATGGCGGGAAGGATGATCGTTCCGTAAGTGCCGTTCGCGTACTTGTCCGTGTGGTATTTCACCGTGGTTGCCCAGTTATCGCCGAAGGCGTTTTTAAGCCACTTCTCAACGACAGTCGCGTTGCCGGAAGTGCCGACAGCCTTGACCTCCGCGCCCGTCTTAGTGACGATCACGCGGCCCGTTACGCCGGGGTTCTCATACTTGCCGATCTCACCGGCGTAGATGATGTTCTTATACAGGGTCTCGTCCAGACCCTCGTTGGTGCGCTTAATGTAGCCGCCGTAGCCCACCGTGCCGACGCCGGCTAAAATGCCGATGATCGCGATGACCACGACAAGCTCTACCAGCGTAAAGCCCGCGCTGCCGCGCAGCTTGTTCCTCACTTGCTTTTTCATGTTGTATCCTCCTCAATATATTTGTTTTCTTTTTGAGAATTATATGAACAGATGATTACTCTGTGGTTTCCTTTTTCCAGCTCAGCACGCCGTAGCCCACGATGCGCTTATCGTTCAGATCGTAGCGCTGGACGGCGACCCTGCCGCCGCTGTTGCCCTCGATGGTGTAAAGGAAATTCCCTTCCACGCACAGCACCGCGCCGACGTGGTCCGGGTCCTTGACGCCGTCCGGGTCGGTTCCCCCGTCCCAATCGAAAAAGACGTAGTCGCCGGGGATGGGCGTTGCGCCGCGCTCGCGCCACATACGGCTATCCTTGAATCCCTTCATGCCCTCATCCACGTCTGCGAAGCTGGGCGGATCGCCGTTGATGGAGGCTTTCTGCTGATCGGCTGCCCACGAGAGGAAGCAGCCGCACCAGGGGGTGTATTGGTTCCAGCCGGGGTGACCCTCGTAGCCGTCGATGTACCATTCGGAGAAGTATTTGTATCGGCTCGTATCCCCCTTGAGGATATTTCCCCTGCTGTCATACTGGTCCGCAAGCGTCTTTAAAAACGCGAAGCGCGCCGCCTTTTCCTTCTCGGACAATTTAGTGGACTCCGGCAGGGTGGGCTCTTTCGTCAGGATATCTTCCGCATCCGCTTTGCCGACGCTGTCGCCCTCGATCCCGGTGCGGCAGAAAACGGAGGTGCTATAGCTGTGCGCCGCGGTCGTGAAGGTGAAGGTCACGAGGCTGCCGTCCAGATCGACCCGCGCACCGCGCAGGTTGTCCAGCAGCACCTGATCGCCGCTCGTGCCGCTTGTGAGCGTTCCGCTGTTGTAGCGCAGCAGGACCGCTCCGGGAGTGCCGTCGGCAGTCTTTCCCTGTAGCTGCCAGCCGTCGGAGAGCGGCTCCACGCGGTAGATCTTGCCGCTGGCGGAGAGATCCTCCAGCGCGGAGAGCACGATGCGCACGGTCTGCTGCTCGCCCGCCTCTTTCTGCGTCGTTTGATGCACCCGCAGTCCGAGCAGCATCAGCGACGCTGCGGCTGCCAGCACGATGGAGCTGACAGCGACGGTCACCAGCAGCTCGACCATGGTAAAGCCGCTGTTGTTTCGTTTCATTCGCTCGTCCCCCCCTTTTCCGCTGTCAAGTGGGTGATGGTATAGGTGTTGTAGTGGTGCGCCGCCTTGATGACCTCAGCGGTGTACGTTTTGACCTTTGTGGTCGTTCCGTCGGGCTGTGACTCCTCCTCGGTCACCGTGTATTCGAGGTTCATTTTGATCTTTGTCTCGATGCGAACGGCATCGTTTTTGTAAGTAAGCGTAAAGGTGCAGAATTTGACGTCTTTATCAGTGTCAACAGAGGTCGGGGTGCAGCCGTCGACCAAAGTGCTCAAGCGAGCAACGTATGCATTCATTGCCGCAGTCCTTGCCGCTTCTTCTGAGGCACAAGACCCAGAAGAAACCTTTAAGGATTTCACGTCCTCCGCCAGCGCTACGAATCTTTCGATCTCGCCCTCCGCCTGATAGAGCTGCTGCGTCTGGCGGATGGAGCGCTCCTGCGCCTGATAATTTTTCAGCGCCGCGGTGCAGACAGACACGGCGACGGCGCACAGCACCAGAACGACGATGAGCACATACGCCAGCGCGTAACCGCCGTTGTCTTTCCAGAGCTTCTTCATGCGCCACCGCCTTCCGGCACCGCGCGGATATAGGTTTCCACTGTAACGAGCGGCTCCGTGCGCTTATCCGATACCGTGACATGGTAATAGGGGTTTTTGCTGTCTTTTACCATTTCGACCGTCAAATTGGGGAACTTCTCTGCGCAGTAGTCAGCGCTTGCCGCCGTAACGCCGTCCTTCATCAGGGTCTCCACGGCGGTACGGACGTTCAGATGGGCTTCCATTACGGCCTGGCTGTGGGCGTTGATCCGTCCTGCCAGAATGAGGCTCGTGCAGATGGGCGCGGAGATCAGGCCGATGATGGCGATCGCCACGGCGACCTCCAGCAGCGAAAAGCCCGCTGTTCTCTCTTTCCCGATCTTTTTCATGCCTTGTCTCTCCCAATGGGTCAGTTGAAAATGTCTGTCTTACCGGTCGCGGGCGGCGTTACGCCCGGTTCCTCATAGGTGTTCTGAGCGGACGGCATCAGATACAGCGTCAGGGTCATCTGCCCGTCCAGCAGCTTCTTTTCGCTGTCGTAGTTGAAGGTGGCATACCGGATGGAGGTAATGCGCTCATCCGTTGCCAGCGCGTGCACCATGTTCTTGAACTCCTGATAGGAGGCGTGATAGTACACCGTCAGGTTCAAGCCCTCAAGGAGTGCGCCATCGCTCAAGGTCTGCATCGGCGTGATCTCACCGAAAGAAAACTCGATGTCGCCGCCGCTCCCGAAGCGCTGAAGGAAAATATCGTGCAGTTTCTGGGTGTAGCCCAGCTCCTTACTGCCGGTCCCCAGCGTTTTTTCCAGATACAGCAGATAGAGGATCTGATCTTCTTCCTTCATATCCGCGGGGAAGTTCTCATAAAGCGCGGCGCGGCTTTCCTCGATCGCGGCCTCTGCCGGCTCAAGCTGATCCTGCACGCCCTTGTACATCTCGTTTTCGACGATGGTGGTTTGCAGCGCGGTGATCTGAGCATTTAACTGATCCCGCTCCATGACGTAAGCTTCACTGCGGGGGCGGTAGCCCAGAACATACACCAGAACGGCGGCCAACAAGAGCAGGACTGACAGGACAGCCTTCCAGTTTCTACCGATCACTTTCACTGGCCCACCTCCACTTTCTCAACCTTGGCGTCGCGATCCAGGCCCTTGCGCGTCTGCTCCGCCTGGATCAAGGACTCGTCATAGGCCAGTACGACCGTCAGGTAATAGCGGTTGTCGGCAGGCTTCTGCGTCTGAGAAGCACCGGTGTTGAAGATATCCGGGATGCCTGAGCCGCCGGTTTGATTTTTGAGTTGATTCATCAGGATCCACATCAGCAGATCGTTTTCATCCATGCCCGTGCTGCCGGAGGTGCCGGATGTACCGGAGGTCTGCTGATTCTTCCGCAGCAGCGCGTTGACCGCGGCCACAGTGGCGGCATCCCGCTGGAACGCCGCGCCGCTGTTGATCTCCTTTTGGAGCGCCACGAGATCCAGAGCGGTATTGGCCTCTTTGATCTCGCCCATTTCCTTGGCAAGATGGAGCGCAAGCTTGCCGCTCAGCGTCTGATTCTGCCGAATGAGCGCGATCGTTGCGTTGACATTCGTCTTGTTGTCAGTCAGGATATTCAGCAGGTTCGGCAGATATTTGTTCAGCATCACATCGTCGCTCTCATAGAACATGCGGTGCTGATCGGCGTTTTTCCAAATGTCGTCAAAGATCTTGTCGTACAGGATCTGGTCCTTTTCCTCACGGGCGATATCCTCGCGCATCAGCAGGAAAAACTGATACATGGCGGCAGGATCGTTTTGCAGCAGCGAACGCAGCGCCGCCTTTTCCTGCGCGGCAGTGGCGCTCTTGAGCAGGCTGTCGAGCGGGAAGGAATACTGCTGCACCGGGCCGTAGACGGCTTGCAGCGCGTCCAGCTGGTTGGAGTTCAGGTATTGCAGGCTGAGACGCAGCTTTGCAATATCGGCAGACTCAATGCCAGAAGCAGAGGACGTACTGCCGCTGCTGGGCGTGGTAGGCGTGACCAGCGTGCCGGAATTGCCGGGACGGCTCGGAACGCTGGGGGTGCTCGGCGTGCTCGGCGTCGTCGTGCCGGGGTTGCTCGGAGTGACGGGCGGGTTGGGATTGCTCGGCGTGCCGCCGGTGCCGCCTCCACTGCTGCCGCCGCCTCCGGGGAGCAGACCTTGCAGGAAATCAAGGTTATCGGGGGAAATGGTCATGCCGACCTTCTCCATCATGTCGGCGTAGCTTTCGATCTTCTGGATGGTCGCTTCGTCAACGCCCGCGGCACGCAGCAGCGGGAGCACGTCCTTGATCATTTTGCCGGTGATGCCGTTTGACGCGTTGGGGAACAGCTCATCGAGGGAATAGCCGCCCTCGGTGGGAGGTTCTTCCGTACTGCTTTCCTCGGTACCATCCGCTGCGCTTTCCTCCGTGCCCGGCACGGGGGACTCCTTCCCCGCTTCCTCGTACAGCGCAGCGATCATTTTGTCCGGGGAGTAGGCTTCCCGCGGGCCGATGGTCAGGCTGGAAACGGTGTTGAGGGTCATGAAGGGCACGTCGCGCAGCGCCACGAGGAAATAAGCGGCGTCCTCCTTGCTCTGGAAGGCGACCTGCGCCGCAAGACACAACTCGGTCGTGCTCAGAGCGGTCACCGTTGACTTCTTGGGGAGCTTTGCCTCCAGCTCGCCCAGCACCAGTTCAAGGTTGTCGTTATATGTCCGAACGGAGTCGAATACGATGTCCCAGTCGGCGCTGTAAGCGTCGTACATACTCGAATAGTTGTGGTAGTTCTCCGCGCAGCCCGCGTTCTGCTGGGCAAGCGCCGTCAGGCGGTCCTGCTGTGCGCGCAGACCGTCCAGCTCCGTGCTCCACGACAGCTTGGAGGTCAGCAGCAGCAGCACGGACGCCGTCAGCGCCGCGCCGCCAAGGAACACAAGACCGTACTGCCACGCGCGGTTGATGGGTGCGCGCGCGCCGGTGATGTGGTTCAGCTCCGGGTCGCCGAAGTCAAGGGCGGTGAGCGCCGCGCCCTGACAGAGCAGCCACTGCGCGCCGTAGTCGGTCTCCGCCATTTCGACGGGGACATTCAGCAGCGACGCGAGCGCCGGGGCAAGCCCCGCCTCCTTCGCCTGACCGCCGGAAAGCACGGCGCTCGTCAGGCGGGCGCGGCCGGGCATGGCGGAGAAGTAGTCGAGCACGATGCCCGCCTCATTGAGGTCGTCCTGCTGGGAATAGCCCCGCTGCAGCAGACGCTGCAGCTTCACCTGCCCGTTGTGAACGAAGGTCAGCAGCAGCAGCTCGCTCTCGGCGTTGATATAGAGGCAGACGCCGTCGTCCGTATCCGCGGAGGACTTCGCGTGCTTTGGCAGGGCAAAGTCCGCGCCCACGGCGGTGGCGTGGCTGTGACCGCAGAAATCGACGGCGGCAACGCTCAGCCCCATGCTGTTGGCAAGGGCATAGTAGCGGTGGAGCATCGCGCGCGGCACCGCCCAGAGCTGCACACGCAGATGACGCGCGTCCTCGCGCGCCTCAACGCCCACGGTCTCCCACGAAAGCTGATACTCGCCCGGGTCGATGGGGAAATACTCGTCCATGTTCGCCAGCAGCATCTGACCGAGGCGCTGCTGCTTTTTCACCGCGGGGACGGTGACGCTCTCGCTGATGACCTGCGTAGAGCAGAGCGAAAAGACCACCTTACGGCAGCGGCGGAACAGCCCCTGCCGCAGAACCGGCTCCATCGCGTCGTGCAGGGCGTCCAGCCCCACGAGCTGACCGTCCTCGACCGCGTTCGGCGGCGTGGGCAGGACGACCCGCTCGGAAATGGCGTCGCTGCCCAGCGTCATCTGGGCGATGCGGATCTCCCGCTCGGTGATCTGCACCACCAGCGCCCTGCCGCTCAGCTTTTGCTTGCTCATAAGTGTTCCCTCCCGGACTGTGGGAATGGCACAGCCGTCCCGAAGAACGGTTCTGCCCCTCCCACAGGCTCTTGTTTTTCTCTCGCGGGCAGGAATGAACCTGCCCTTCTCTCTCTTACAGACCAAAAAGGCCAAGATACGCCGCGATGAGCCGGTCGCCCCATAGCGCCGCGACCCAGATGCCGGCGGCAAGATACGGCCCGAACGCCAGCTTGCGGGGCGCGCCGCGTTTCATGCGGACCGAGTGGATGATCGCGCCGGAGACGCTGCCGAGGATCATCGCAAGCAGGATGCGCTGCCAGCCGAGCAGCAAGCCCGCCCCTGCCATCAGCTTCACATCCCCCATGCCAAGGCCGTTGCCGTTCGTCACGAACCACAGCAGGAGGAAAAAGAGGCTCACCGAGAACATGCCGATGAGATACGTTTTCCAGTGCGCGGTATCGCCTGCAAGCTGCACCGCGCCCAGAAGGAAGATCGCAAGGTTCAGCCCGTTGGGGATCTCGAAGGTGCGCCAGTCGATGAGCGCCACGACCGTCAGCAGGGAGAAAAGCAGCGAATACAGCACCGCGCGCAGCGGCTCGGCCTGATACAGCCACGCCGCCAGCAGCCATGCGCCGCCGCTGAGCGCCTCGACCACGGGGTACTGGGCGGAGAGCCTTGCGCCGCAGGCGCGGCACTTCCCTCCCTGCATCAGCCAGCTTGCCACGGGAATCAGCTCATACCAGTGCAGACGATGGCCGCAGGCCATGCAGTGCGACGGCGTTTTCACGAACTCCTCTCCGCGCGGCAGGCGGAAGATCAGCACGTTGCAGAAGCTGCCGACGCACAGACCCAGCGCCGTCCAGAGCAGCAGCAAAAGACAGGTCATGGGAAATCTCTCCTTTTCGCTCAGGGGTCTCCCCCGCCCGTCCGGGTGATAGGGATGCCGGACGGGCAGGGCGTTGTTTCAAATCGCTTGGGGATGATGTAGGGGTGGATTACTTGCCGTCACCCGCAGCCGGGGTCTCCGGGAGCAGCTTCCAGCCATCAGTAGGCGTCCACTCAGCGGAGGTGTGGTCCGTATTTTTGAAGGAGAAGTCCGCAATTTTGTAATAAGAAGAAATATCAAGAGTGCCGGTAGTTTCCGCAGGCAGAACCGAAACGCTACCATTGGTGACAGTGATCTTCTGGATGTCATTAAAAGGAGTGTCCTTGACGTGCTTATCGGTATAAGCGAAGACAACAGCGGTCTTGATGGCGTCAAGCTGGGAGTAGTCGGCAGCATCGTTTGCCTTCTTGATGTAGCCGGAGTAGGCGGGGACGGCGATGCCGGCGAGGATGCCCAGGATCGCGATGACGACGATCAGCTCAACGAGAGTAAAACCGGACTTGGAACCAAACTTTTTCATAGGAGTTTTCTTCCTTTTTTTTTTTTGCGTTGGATTTTATATCATCGCCATGCGGCACGGGACCCCTATCTCCCACACCAGGGGACATGGCTTGGATATACGGATTTACAGGTATTTGTCGAATGCCTTGGTCATGTTGATCATCGGCAGGTAGATGGCCAGCACGATGATGACCACAAAGACCGCCATGAAGATGATGATGGCGGGCTCCATCAGGTTCAGGAGCTTTTTGGTGGCCTCATCTACTTCTTCATCATAGTAGTCGGCGACCTTGCCCATCATGCTTTGCAGGTCGCCGGTCTCCTCCCCCACGCCGACAAGATTCGACACCATGGGCGGAAAAATACCCGTCCGCACGAGGCTCTCCCGCAGGGGCGTGCCCTCGGCGACCATGCCGCGCGCGTCGCGGATGGCCTCCAGATAGTAGATGTTGCCCATGTTGCTGGCGGCGAGGTCCATGCTGTCCGTCAGCGTCAGGCCGGAGCCGATCAGCACCTCCATCGTGCGGCAGAAGGTCGCGCAGGCGGTCTTGACTGTCAGGTTGCCCACCACGGGGGTCTTGCGGGCGAGCCAGCCGAAAAAGTGCTTGCCCTTGTTGGTCCTGTGAAACAGGACGCCGCCCACGATCAGCGCCAGAAGCACCAGCAGCGGCACCCACCACCAGGACTTGAACCATTCGCAGACCGCCATCACGCCCAGCGTGATCTTTGGCAGCTCCGCGTCCATATCCTCGAAGGTTTTGAGGAAGTTGGGGATGATCTTCGTCATCATGACGATCAGCACGACGATCATGACCACGATCAGCACGCAGGGGTAGATCATGGCGCTGGTCACCTTGCTCTTGGTGCGCTTGCTGCGGTCGAAATAAAGCTCCATCTGGCGGAAGGATTCCTCCAGATTACCGGAGGATTCGCCCGCGGCCACCATGTTCACCAGAATGGCGGGGAAGATCTTGGGATGGCGGCGCATGGAAGTAGCAAGCGATTCGCCCTTTTCCACGTCCGCCTGCATTTCGCGGATGGCGGCGCGGAGCTTTTTATTGCCGGTCTGCTGCCCGAGCATGGAAAGCACGGACGCGACCGACACGCCCGCGCGCAGGATGGACACGAACTGACGGCAGAACACCGCCATGTCCTTCGCCTTGGGCTTGCCGAGGAACGGGATCTCGATATCGCGGTTGAGGGTGGTCTGCTCCTTAATGTCTAAAATCGTATAACCGGCGCCGCGAAGGGAGCTTTTCGCGGTCTCGATGGAAGACGCATCCAGAGAGGAGCGGACGCGCTTTCCGTTTCGGTCGATCGCCGTATAGTTGAATCCGGGCATGGAGCCGCCCTCCTTTCTCAGGTCTGCCGCCCTGTCTTGAATTTATCAGGCTCGTTGGCGGCGGCAAGGGCAGTCTCCAGCGAAATCACGTGACGGTCGACCAGATCCTCCAGCGCGTCGTCCAAAAGCTGCATCCCGTACCGCTTGCCGGTCTGGATGGCGCTGACGATCTGGAAGGTCTTGCTTTGCAGGATCATGCTGCGAATGGCGGGGGTGACGACCATGATCTCGAATACCGCCGTGCGGCCGCCGCCGATCTTCGGCAGGAGGGTCTGGCCCACGGCACACTCCAGCACGTCCGCCAACTGGATGCGGATCTGGTTCTGCTGCTCGGCGGGGAACGAGTCGATGATACGGTCGATGGTGTTGGCGGCGCCCTTGGTGTGCAGCGTGCCGAACACCAGATGGCCCGTTTCGGCGGCTGTGATGGCGGTGGAGATGGTCTCCAGATCGCGCATCTCGCCGACCAGGATCACGTCGGGGTCCTGGCGCAGCGCAGCGCGAAGTCCCGCGGCAAAGCTGCCGGTGTCCGCGCCCACCTCGCGCTGGTTGATGATACATTGATCGCTCGCGTGCAGGTATTCGATCGGCTCCTCCAGCGTGATGATGTGGCGGCGCTGGGTGTGGTTGATGTGGTCGAGCAGCGCCGCGAGCGTGGAGCTTTTGCCCGAGCCGGTGGGGCCGGTGACGAGCACCAGTCCGCGGGGTTTATCCGCCTGCGCCACCACCACGGGCGGCAGGCCCAATTCCTCGGCGGTGGCAATGCGCAGCGGCAGCAGGCGAAGCGCCAGCGACGTCATGCCCCGCTGACGGAACACGTTACAGCGCATACGCACCAAATCGTGATAGGTCACGGCGAAGTCCGCCTCGCCCATTTCATGAAATTCCTTGAGAAGTCCGGGCGTGATCAGCTCCTGCACATAGGCGGTGGTATCCGCCTCGGTCAGCGGGACCTCCCCAAAGTTGGTCAGCTCGCCGTCCAGTCGAAAAATGGGGGGCTCCCCCACCGTGAGGTGAATGTCGGAGGCGTTGCGCTCCAGCGCGTCATGAATGAGTGTTTCCAGGTCGATCATGCGCCGTCCTCCAAAGGATGAGTTTCTTCCGCCACATTTTCAACGCTGATGCGCTGCATCTCGCTGATGGAGGTCGTTCCCTCCAGCACAAGGCGGCGGGCGCTTTCGCGGAGGGTGTGCATCCCCTCGGCGATGGCAGTCTCCCGCAGCGTGCCCGTGTCGCAGCGGTGGGAGATCATCGTGCGCATACGGGGCGTGATCTCCATGATCTCGTAAATGCCGATCCGGTCGAAATATCCGGTACCGGCGCAGCGCTGGCAGCCCACCGGCTCGTAAACCTCGGCGCTGTCCTTCTCCTCCGGCGTCAGTCCCAGATATTCCAACTCATGCTCTAAAAGAACGTGCCGCCGCTTGCAGTTGGGGCAAAGACGGCGCACAAGGCGCTGGGCGATGATGCCGGTCAGCGCGTCGGCGATGAGGTAGCTTTCCACGCCCATGTCCAGCAGGCGCGTGACGCTGCTGGCGGTGTCGTTGGTATGCAGCGTACTCACCACGAGGTGACCCGTGATGGACGCCTGCACCGCGATGGACGCCGTTTCCCGGTCGCGGATCTCGCCGATCATGATAATGTCGGGGTCCTGACGCAAAATGGAACGCAGGGCGTTGCCAAAGGTCAGGTTCGCCTTGGGATTCACCTGCACCTGATTCACGCCGTCCACGTTCGCCTCCACGGGGTCCTCCACCGTGACGATGTTCACCATGTCGCTGTTCAGCTCGTTCAATGCGGTGTAAAGCGTGGTGGATTTACCGGAACCGGTAGGTCCGGTGACCAGCACGATCCCGTTGGGATGGCGCAGGATCTCGTCGAATTTTTCCAGTTCCGACCCCGTCAGGCCAAGGGCGCGCTTGCTGCGGCGCAGCGCCTTTTTCTGCGTCAGTCGCATCACGCACTTTTCGCCATAGACCGTGGGGAGCGTGGAAACACGCACATCGTATTCCCGGCGGTCCACCAGGATGGAAAAGCGGCCGTCCTGCGGTCTGCGCTTTTCGGAAATGTCCAGATTGCTGAGGATCTTAATGCGCGCGATGATGGCGGGCAGCAGCTGCAGATCGTAAGTGGCGGTGGTGTACAGCACGCCGTCCACCCGGCAGCGAACCCGGACCTTGTCCGGTCCGGACTCCACGTGGATATCGGAAGCGCGTTGGCGCACCGCCTGCTCCACAAGGGAGTTCACCAGCACCACCACGGGGGAGGCGTTGACATCCTCCTGAAAGACCTGATCTTCCAGAGAGGCGCTCTCCCGCTCGTTGGTCTGGGTGTAAAGCTCGGCAGCCTCCTGCATCTCCTCGCTGCCGTAGCAGCGGTCGATGGTCACGAGAATGTCGGATGTTGTCGCTAAAAATGGCTTAATGCGACACTTGCTGGCAATGGCGACCATGTCGCGCCCCTTCATGTTCATGGGCTCGTTCATGGCGACATACAGCGTGCCGCTGTCCTCCGGATCAAACTGGAAGGGCATCATTGTATATGTACGCAGGATATCCGGGCGAACCGCCTGTCGGACATCCATGGGGATAGTCATTTCGTAAAGGTGCACCACGGGGGTGCGGGTCAGCGAGGACAGGGCTTCGATGACCTGTTCCTCGGGCAGGATGGCGCGCTCCAAGATCAGCTCGCGGATGGACTTGTTCGTTTCCTCCTGAGCACGACGCAGCTCGTCCGCCTGTTCCGCGGTCAAAAGCTGCTGTTCCAGCAGGTATCGCAGGAGCTTTTCGTTCATGCGCGCCCTCCTTTCTCTTGTTTTTCGGGGCAGAAATTATTTTTGAATCAGTGCTTTTCAAAAGTGTGAGACGACAGACCCGCCAGGCTCTCAAACGCGAATGAGCCGCTGACGCGCCTAACGTCTCTTTTTTTATGCTCCCCCTCAGATCGGAAGAGCGTCGTGTAGGGAAAGAGTGTA
>OGHD01000211.1_pt1 | contig 31575 bp, 27 predicted proteins | sample 1571341 | NCBI WGS metagenome assembly OGHD01 (sample SAMEA2582026, study PRJEB24529) | metagenome | biome: Human gut stool | place: China | collected 2011 | reverse complement strand
TATACAGATTTATGAACTAAAAATAGCAAGCTAAGGAACTTGCGAAACTTGAATATAATACTTGTATCCGCAGAAAGCAAGTGCCAATATAAGCACTACCGCCAGCAAGATCACATACTGTTTCTTTTTCATTCTTGATCGATTATATGGTCCTTATGACTTTACACTTAATGCTCCCACTTGAGAGGATGGTCAGCATGGAAGCTAAATTGTTGTATTCCAGCAGAGAACAGCGTTGCTTCTATGCGAATAGACTTCGCCTTCTTCAATGCTTTTAAAAAAGCAGACTTCTTTCGAATAAATGCGAAATCAGTACCGCTGTTGGCACCTTCATCAAAGTAAAACTTCATTAGGGAATTATTGTCGAACTTTACCGTCACATAGTTATTCCCATAATATTCATTGCCGCCAAACTGATCACTGGACAATCTCAAATACACATCAAGTCCGCCAAATTTTTTGGCTTTACGGACAACAATACACATGTCACCACCGGAAAAGGCCCCTCCATTCTCATTATAGTCACTGCAGAGAATTGCAACATAATCAGTAGAACCTCTCATCTTATCCTTGTTAGTATCGTATTGCCATTCTGATTTCACGCCTTCAGTAGGGACACTTGTCGAGTCAACATAAACTGAATCTAAAGCTACATAACCTGAGTCCACAAGTGCTGCATTATCAGTAGAAGAAGTTGGACTGGTAATTGTCAAAAGTGCAGAAATAAAGAATGCAGAAAGTACGCCTATAAACAGCACTATGTATAAGAAAACAGAATGGGAAGAATAAGTACTCTTCTCCTCTACAGACTTATCAGAATGGGCATTATTCTCCTCTTCCTTACTATCTTTGTCCTTGATTTGCAAGCCATCATCAGAGGGAGTTATCGCTTCCCCATGTTTAAGAGATTCTTCCTTTTTCTTCTCATCCTTCCATTTCTGGAACTCTTCGAATTCTTTTCTTTCTTCGTCAGTCATAGTCGTAAATATACTAAAGTTTCAGCATCACCCCCCCAAATAATGGGATAAAAACAACAGTTTCGCTATAACAAGTTGTATCCTTGTAGTCGCTAAAACGCGATAAAACAACGATTTAAAGAGCAACTGTCATAGATGCAAAATTACGCATTTTTTCGGAGGAGACCAACACCTTTAGTGTTAAAAGTTCATTGCGAACCAATTTGATGGCACTTTTCACCCGATTTTGGGCTTGGTCATCTGTTTCGCAGGATATCATTGGAGAAGCGGGCGTTTCAGCCGTCCAGATCATATTTTGTCTCTCTGTCTTTTCCCTACAACAGGTGAAAAGCCTTCCGTGAGGCTTCCTCGGAAGGCACACCCGATATCGAAAACGTTAAACGTTAAACGTTAAAACGTTAGTAGGGCGGGCTCGACAAGCGCACCCACCCTACCACTATATATATAATCCCAATTACTCTTCAAACTCTACCAGCGCCTGGCGGAAAGCGGAGCGTACCCGGCCCAGTATCACCAAAGAATGCTCCAGTTGCAGACGCAGGGAAGCCTCATCGCTGTAGAAGAACTCGCAACTGGCCGTGACCTCCGTGAGGTTGGTATCTATGTAGATCTTTGCCAGCCTCACCTCTCGCGTGAGTTTGTTGCAGAGAGTGAGGACCTTGATCTCCTCGCCTTCGCTCATCTCGTAAAACTGCGGCAGCATGACCACGAGGAAGGACGTTTCCTCCTGCTGGGTGGCAAGCACATAGAGGTGCTTCATCTGAAAGCGAAACAACACGTCGCCGTCGCAATCCACCCGCGGCTGGTAGCCCATGTCTTCCAGCACGCTGATGACCATTGATCTTTTGTCCATAAGAATGTCCTCCAGTTATGATTCGTTGTCGTCCGTCAGTTCCTCGCAGCCCTCGCTCGTATCGTCGCTATCGGCGAACTGCTTCTCGATGGCCTTCACCGCCTTGCTGGCGAAGACCACGCCGGCCTCCAGATGGGCAATCATCCGAGAGATCAAGGCCTCCAGTTCCTCGCCGCCGAAGAGCTCGCGCTCGTAGCAGAGCCACATGCTATGGCCCGGGGTGAACGCCTTGACATATTTCAGCGAGGCGTTGATCTTCTCCGAGAGCGCACAATATGTGGCGACATTCTCCTCGTCGTATTCATAGAAGCCTGGGAGCGCAATGGTCAGGAAGTCTTCGTCGTCCTCGTTGCACAGATAGAGAAGCGTCATGCCTTCATACTCAAACTCATAGCCGACGTCGTCGCTCTTCTCCAAGCAGAAACCAAGACGGGCAAAAGCCTCTAAGATTTTTTCTTTCATAATCGTTTACATTGATGGGTTATACGTTGTTGTTATCGAAATCCGATGCTGGCCGGCTGACCGCCCTTGTCCTTGGGCGAAAACTCCCTGTGGACGCGCTGGTATTCGCGCAGGTCGCGACTGCTTACCGAGGGGCTGCGCCCGGAGATGATCTCTTCGAGCTGCTTCTGGGTGATATTCTGCAGCGTATGCTCTCCGCAGCCTATCGCCTCGTTGAACTTCTTGCGCGCTGCCGACTTCACGATATAGTTGATGTCGCTGCAGTTGAAGCCTTGCGTCAGGTGGGCAAGCCAGTCCATGTCTATGTCCTCTTCCCTTGGCAACTTGGCCAGTTCCAGGGCAAACAGACTCTTGCGGGCCTCGTGGTCGGGCATGTCCACATAGACCAGTTCGTCAATGCGTCCCGTCCTCAGCACGGCCTTGTCGATGCGCTCGGGATGGTTGGTGGCGGCAAGGACATAGACCCCTTTGTCGGAAGCATGGTTGAGCATACAGAGAAACTCGTTCACCTCGCTGTCGTAGTGCTGGTTGTATTCGTTTCCTGTGCGACGCGGCACCATGGCGTCAAACTCGTCAAAGAAGAGCAATGCCGGCGCGTGTCTCTCCGCATTCTTGAAGACCTCGCCGATCTTCTCCTGCGTACCGTGCACCATGGTGCTGGCCAAATCGTCCGGGACGACCTTGATAAAGTGGATGCCAACCTCCTCAGCCATTTTCTCGGCAAAGAACGTCTTGCCACATCCCGCAGGCCCATAGAAGAGCATGGAGGGAGGACGGATGCCGTAGGCGTCGGCCAGATCACGATGTTGGAGCACATTGATGAAGCCCTCCTTGACCCGCTGCTTCAGGTCCTCCATGCCGGCAATGTCGCCAAAGCCATTGCCATGCTTCTTGGCCGTCGGCTGAGGCTTGGGCCTGGGCTTGCTGCTTGACTGATCGCTCGTCTGGTCGCTCGTCGGCTTCCTCTGGGGAACCGCTGACTTTCCGCCACTGATGCGGCGGAGCCATTCCTTTTCGGCTGTTGTTCTATCCATCTTTGCGTCCTCCGTTTTTCGTTTTCGTTGTACGATGTTTATGTCCGTAGTCGTTGCACGACGTTTATATTCGTTTTCGTTGACGATCATTATATTCGTAGTCGCTGCTCGACGTCTATGTATATAGAGGGCGAAAAGCATGGAAATTCTATCAGCGCAAGTGTGTCCTACCAGTTTTTTATCCTGAATATTCTACTGGTTTTGACCCTAAAGATCTTACAGCTTTGACCTGAATATTCCACAGAATTTGACCCTAAGATAGCCACCTTCCCGATGGTAACTTAAGACCGACTTCGATGATAACTTATGAGTGGCAGGGAGGGTAACTAAAGGCTACCACCTGGTCAATTGTGTTGCTTTGATTTTTGCGCTTCCATTTTTTATTCTTACTTTTGCAGACATCATTCAGGCCCACCGGGTGAACCATCCACAAAGATTTACGAAGGTGGTAACCACGGCAATCACCGGGTGATGAAGAAATGGATGAAGAAAAGAAAGATTTGAAGAAAAGAAAGATTTGAAAATGACAAAAGGATCACTTATACTTCTATCGTCAGTCATGATACTCGTGTCAACTCTCACCTGTCGGGCTACTTGTCCCGACTCGATCCGCCAGCAAAAGATGTTGGAGGAGGAGCAGGCCTTCTTGGCCAATATGAAGCCAGGACTGCAGCATATACAGATGATGGCCGTAAGGAAAGCAATGGAAGGCAATGACACCGAACTACAGCAGATAAGGCAGAGCCGAAACCAGCCGCCTACTTTGCCGGAAGGCGTCAAGACTTTCTATCCGAGAGAGAACATCTGTCTCTTCTCTCCCAAGCATGAGACTGACCGCAAGCGCCCCATCCTGCTCTACCTCCATGGCGGAGGATGGTGCTTTGGCAGCATCAACAGTTGCGCGCGGTTCTGTGCCGCCGTAGCCCTGGAGGCCGACTGCCTGGTGGCAGCATTAGACTATCGTCTGGCACCTGCCCACCCCTACCCTGCCGCACTCGAAGATAGTCAAAGGGCAGTACGCTACCTGCAAGAACACGCGGCCGACTGGGGAGGCGACACCACGATGATAGCGGTAGGAGGAGACAGTGCTGGGGGCAACCTGGCATTGGCAACCGCCATGTCAGCGTCGGGCATTTGCAAAGTGATACCGATATATCCCGTGACCAAACTCTTCACCGAGAGGACTCCTTCTTGGGAAAAGTGTGCCAAGGGATATGGCAACGATGCTGAGCTCCTCGAAGCGTTCAACGAAGCCTATGCCAATCGTCAGGAACGCAACCCGCTCGTGTCGGTAGGCCTGTGTGATGACGACGCATTGAAAACGTTGCCGCCTGCGCTATTCATATCGGCAGGCCACGACATTCTCCTGGACCAAACTGCAGAACTTGTCCAGCGCCTCCACAACCTTGGCAGACCCGTCATCTACCGCGTCTATCCCACCGCCACCCATCTATTCATAACAGTCCCAGGACAGCCCACAGCCTTTGAAGAAGCCGTCAAGGACGTGAGCAGGTTTCTGAACGACCATCATGCGGCCAAGTGACTTCCACATGAGATTCATAATGGCATGAGGAGTAATTGGGTTTAGCAGAAAGTTGGCAAAATATTTGGCAATATGGAAATATAGCCATTTCACCAAAAATCTACAGGGATGATGTTTTTTTCTGAGAATCTTCATCCATGCCAAAAGTTTTACTTACTTTTGCAAGCCATAGCGGATGATGCCGCTCTATAGACAAAAAAATTTGTTATCAAAACGAGAAGTATGAAAAAGAATTGGATGATTTGGGGACTCGCCGCCATGGCGCTGATGTCCTCCTGTACAGACCAGAAGACCGCACCAAGCACCGCGGACAACGACACCACCAGCGTGGCCCAAGACACGGCTTCTATCGACAGCATGGACCTGACTTCCATCGCCGGCACCTATGAGGGCACCCTCCCTGCCGCCGACTGCCCGGGCATCAAGACCGTGCTCACCATCCATGCCGACAGCACCTACCAGCTGACGCAGGACTACCTGGAGCGCAAGGACGGTCACGACGAGGCCAGCGGCGTGCTGCGCGTGCTCGACGGCAAGGTACTGGTGCTCGAACGACCGTCGAGTGGCGAGCAGACCTACTACAAGGTGAAGGACGACCAGCACGTCGTCATGACCGACTCGCTGGGCAACGAGCCCGAGGGCGAGACGGCCAAACTGTATGTGCTCACCAAGACGAAGTAGGACGCTGAGGCGTCTTTCTTCACGCCACGCAACGACCTGACGACTATATCTTTTGGGGGCTGTGTCAAACCATTGGTTTTGGCACAGCCCCCAAAGCATATACCGACAAGGCAAACGCCTCGCACGCCCCGCCTATTCCCCCTCGGGCAAGGCTGGGACAATGCGACGGACGTGGCCTTCCCTGCGAGAGAGAATCAGGGGCACGCGCTCCACCACCACGACCGAGGTGTCGAGACCGAGCGCCTTGGGCTCGTCGATGCTGATCTTGCCTATGAGCGCATAGAGACTCATCAAGAGGTTGTGGCGACGGTCGAACGAGTCTTCGGGATAATAGACGCGATGGATGATGATGAAGCGGAAGTCGCCCGCCACACCATACCGCCGCAAGGAGGGATAGCAGCTGGTCAGATCCACCCTGCCCTCTGCCACCAAGTCCTCGACGACCTGGCGCAGATAGAGACTCACACGAGGCTCTATGCGGAAACCGATACGCATCGTCACGCTATAGAGCGTGTCCTCCACCAGCGTGCTGCAACTATACTCCAGCGTATCGGGCGCATCCACATACTCCAGGTTGATGAGCCAATAGTGGTCGGCACGCTTCGGCTGCTTGTTGATGATGGAATAGATCAGTTTGTCGTCCACGGTACTCTCCTTTCCCGTATGATTGACATAGACCAGGTTGGAGGCATACTTGGGTATGCGATCGTCGGCCTTGATGTCGGAGATGATCTGATAGTAGTCGCTCAGCGGCTTGCTGGAGATATGCTGACGGCGAACATGCTTGGCACGCACCCACACCAGCATCATGCAGAAAAGGACGCCCGCGATGAGCAACGTACACCATCCCCCGGCAAGAAACTTAGAGAGATTGGCGGCGAGGAAGATGCCCTCTATGACACAGTAGCTACCGACAAAGACCATGCAGAGGATGCGCGACACGCCCCTTTGGCGCAGGTAGAAGCCCAGGAGCAAGGTGGTCATCAGCATCGTCAGGGTGATGGCAAGTCCGTAGGCCGCCTCCATGTGGGAGGAGTCGCGAAAGAGGAGAAGGATCAGCACCACACCGACATACATGGCCATATTGACCGCAGGGATAAACAGCTGGCCCTTGACATGAGTGGGATGCTTGATGCGCATCCGAGGCCAGAAGTTGAGGTTCATCGCCTCGCTCAAGATGGAGAACGTGCCACTGATGAGGGCCTGGCTTGCCACGATGGCTGCCCCTGTAGCCATCACGATGGAGAAGATCAGCAAGTCTTGAGGCATGATGGCATAGAACGGATTGACCGAAGCCGCCACGTCGGCATGGCAGAGGATCCACGCTCCCTGACCGAGATAGTTGAGGATGAGCATCGTCTTGACAAAGGCCCAGCTCACGGTGATGTTTCGCCTGCCACAATGTCCCAAGTCGGAATAGAGCGCCTCCGCACCCGTGGTACAGAGAAACACCGCGCCCAAGACGAGAAACCACTCGGGCGACGTCGCCAGCAGCCGCAGGGCATAATAGGGATTGAGCGCCCGGATCACCTGCGGATAGGAGACGAGGCTGATCGTTCCGACCACACCCAAGAGGAGAAACCACAGCAGCATGAAGGCGCCAAACGACTTGCCGATGCTCTCCGTGCCGAAGCGCTGCACGAAGAAGACGACGGTGATGATGGCCAGGGTGATGGGGAGGACGGGCAGATGTGGACTGACGCCCTCCAAACCCTCGATGGCCGTGGTCACGGTGATGGCAGGCGTGATGATGCCGTCGGCCAACAAGGTGCTTGCTCCCATAAGGGCCAGCAGATAGATCCACTTTCTCTTGTGGCGACGCAGCAGGGCGTAGAGCGCCAGGATGCCTCCCTCGCCATGGTTGTCCGCCCGCAGGGCCACGAGGACATACTTGACGGTAGTCTGCAGGGTAAGCGTCCAGATGATGCAAGACAGCGCACCCAAGATCATTGGTTCGTCCACCCTTTGGCCTACATGGAGGATGGCCTTCATCACATAGAGAGGCGACGTGCCTATGTCGCCAAAGACAATGCCCAGCGTGACGAGCATTCCAATCCACCCCATACGGTTGCAGCGCTTCTCGGCAGCGCTTCCATTTTTCAAGTTACTCATACCATGAATACAATCTATTCGTTATACCTATTTGGACAGAAGCCGCAAAGTTATGGCTTAAACCACAGAGCCGAGAATAATTTAACATCACTTAGCGAGTTTAACGGTCGTTACACAAGCACCACCCTCGCCACTCCTCCACAAAGAAAATCGGCCATTGGAAACGACTTCTCCCGTTTCCAATGGCCGACCTGCCACTACCGCTATCCTGCGTCAATACACCTTCACCTCGTCCGTGAAGACCCACTCGCCAGGATTGTCTTCCTTGGCGGAGATACGGACGAAACGCGCCTTCTGCTTCTTGCCCTGATACGTCACCGTACGCGTACCGACCACATTGAGTCGCTCGCGGGTGTACGCCTGGTCATAGACGGGCACGAAATGGTCGCCGTCGCTGGAGATGCTGATGGTGACGCGGCTGGGATAGAACACCCATGCGCCGTCGCTCTGCATGAAGTCGAGGCTGACGGTACTAAACCGCTTCTCCTCGCCCAGGTCGATGGTGATGTCGAAGGGAGCCACCGTCGTGTCGCGACGCTGCATGAATCCCTGCCAACGGCCGTCGCCATAGGACCATCCGCCACACATCCCGTCGGTCAGCGTGCCGTCGCCCTGTCCCACATACGACTGCGAGTAGGGCTGGTGGTAGGTCACTTCTGCCCCGACAGCCAGATGGCGCACGGGCTTCTGCTTCTCCTTGCGGTCTCCCTTCTCCCGTCTGAGGTCGAAGGCCTGGACATGCTGCGCGGCCAGCCACGGATATTGCGCCACGACGGCAGCACTCAACTCCTCATAGGAGCGGCTACGTCCGCTCCATCCCACCTCGGCAATGGCCAGTTCGCGGGGATAGAGCATATACTCCGCATAGTCCTCCGTCTTGATATACTCCGTCCAGAGATTGCCCTGCACGCCCAGCACACGACCCGTGAAGCCGTCGCCACTATAGGGCGCGGGGTCAAAGTTCCAGAGATTGCGCAGTGGCTGATAACTTCCTCCGGCAAAGGGCTCCGTGGGTGGAGCGTCCTGGTAGCGGTCCAGGTAGTAGTCGCCAGGCGAGAGGATCACGTTGTGACCCCTGCGCATGGCCCGCTGAGCCGCCTTGATGTCGCGCCATACCATCACGTTGACGTTCTCGCCGAGCGAAGGCGCGTGGGCAGCCAGACTGTCGTCGAGCACCTCGTCCCATCCGATGGCCTCCCTACCCTCCAGCCGGAGATAGGCAGCGATGCGCTGGATGAGATACCCCTGCAGGTCTGCCGTACTACGGAGCCCCAGCAGCCGAGCCTTGCGCTGACAGTTGGGACACGATCCCCAGCTACCCTTGCCTGCCTCGTCGCCACCGATATGGATCCACTTCGATGGGAACACCTCCATCACCTCGTCGAGGATATTGTGGAGCACGGCATAGGTCGTCTCGCTCGACGGACAGACGTCGCCCTGCGCCTCCTGGTTGCCCTCACACTTCAGTTGGGGACAAGCCGCGGTCAACTCCTCGCTATGTCCCGGCATTTCGATCTCGGGCACGACCGTGATGCCCTTCTTGGCAGCATAGGCCACCAGTTCGCGCATCTCGTCCTTCGTATAGTAGCCTCCATAGGCCCCGGGGTCGCCCTCCCTCATATAGCGGCGGTCGTTGTCGATCCACCATTTCGTCCAGTCGCTCTCCGTGCGCCATGCCGCCTTCTTCGTCAGTTCGGGATAGCGGTCTATCTGCATGCGCCATCCTCCCGCGTCGGTGAGGTGGAGGTGGAGGCGATTGACCTTGTAATGGGCGAGGACATCCACCTGCTTCTTCAGAAAACTCAGCGGGAAGAAATGGCGGGAGATGTCGATCATGCAGCCACGCCACTCATAGCTCGGCCAGTCCTCGATATCACAGACGGGCAGCAGGTCTCCCTTGCGGAGCTGGCTGATGGTCTGTGTGGCATAGAAGAGGCCTGTGGAGTCGGCATAGGCCACCCGCATCGTGTCGGGCGTGATATGGAGTCGGTAGTACTCCTTGCCGTGGCCTGCCCCAGAAGTCTCCTCCATCAGGACGACACCCTTTTGCGGATTGAAAGTGCCCTTGCCAAAGACGGCCTGCTTCGGCTGCGGCAACAGTTGCTGTGCGCCGACGGGAGTGACGGCAGCAGAGAGCGATACGGCGGTCAGTGCCGCCAGGATAGTATTTCTTTTCATAACCTTTGCAATGGTCAAGTGATGGTAAAGAAGTATAGCACGCGTCAGTCGATGAAGCGGCGGGTGATTTTTTCATAGGCGTCGATGCGGCGGTCGCGCAGGAAGGGCCACCAGCGGCGCACATTCTCGCTATGCTTGAGGTCGATGTCGAACAGGCGCAATGCCTCCTCGCTGTCCGACCCCTGCCAGAGGAGTTCGCCCTGCGGCCCAGCCACAAAACTGGATCCCCAAAACTGGATGCCACCCGAGCAGGCCTGTCCCTCCGTCTTGCCTACGGGCGAAGGCTCGAAGCCCACCCTGTTGACAGCGACGACAGGAAGTCCGTTAGCCACAGCATGGCCGCGCATCACGGTGGTCCACGCCGTGCGCTGGCGCTGCTGCTCCTCCTCAACGTCGGAGGGTTCATAGCCGATGGCCGTCGGATAGATCAGAATCTCTGCCCCCTGCAAGGCCATCAGGCGCGCTGCCTCAGGATACCACTGGTCCCAGCAGACCAGCACACCCAAGCGGCCCACACTCGTGTCGATGGGGCGGAAACCGAGGTCGCCAGGAGTAAAGTAAAACTTCTCATAGTAGGCTGGATCGTCGGGGATGTGCATTTTGCGATACTTGCCTGCGATGGTTCCGTCGCGCTCTATCACCACGGCCGTGTTGTGATAGAGACCTGCCGAGCGGCGCTCAAAGAGCGACGTGACGATGACGACGCCCAGACGTTTCGCCAGTTCACCATAAAACTGAGTCGATGGACCGGGGATCGGCTCCGCCAAGTCGAAGTTGGCTACGTCCTCCGTTTGGCAGAAGTAGAGCGAGTTGTGCAACTCCTGCAGTACGACGAGCTGCGCCCCCTCCTGGGCCAGTTGCTCCACCGAGGCAGCCAGACGGCGCATGTTGTCCGCCACGTCGGCGGTATTGTGTTGTTGTACGATTCCTATTTTCATTGTGAGTCTTGTGATATGTTCTACGATATGAGGGCCGACGGTGCTTTTCCTCCGCCCCAGCCCCTTCGGTTTATCCCCCTCCTTGGCCCACGCCTACGGGGATCTGCATGGTCAGGCAGTGGAGCGATCCGTGCTGCTGGATGACAGCCCGCGCATCCACCCCCACCACCTCATGCTCGGGGAAGGCCTCGCCAACCACACGCAGCGCCTCGGCGTCGTGGTGTGGCTGGTCGTAGGTAGGCACGATGACTGCCCCGTTGACGATCAGGAAATTGGCATAAGTGGCTGGCAAGCGATTCCCCTCCTCGTCGAGGATGGTATCGGGCATCGGCAAACGCAGCAGTCGGTAGGCCACTTCGGCCTCGCGATTGATGGCCTGCAGGTCGGCCTCCATGGCCTGCAGGTCGGCATACTGCGGATCGGCCTCATCGTCGCAACCCACATAGAGCAGCGTATGGCCCGGCGCACAACGCACGAGCGTGTCGATATGGCCGTCGGTATCGTCGCCCTCCAAAGTTCCATGACCGATCCAATAGACCCGATCCACGCCGAAAGCCTGTCGAAGCCGTTCGTCCAGGTCGTCCTGCGTGAGGGGCTGGTTGCGATGAGGGGCCAACAGACAGACCGAGGTCGTGAAGAGATGGCCCTCGCCATCTGCCTCAACCGATCCTCCCTCCAGCACGAAGTCGTCCCAATGGTCCATCGGACAGCGGAAGACTCCCTTTCCCTGGAGCACGCGCCCCAGCTGGTTGTCCTGGTCGCTGGCAAACTTCTCGCCCCAGCCATTGAAGCGGAAGTCCATCATCCGCAGTCCTCCCCTGCCATCGGTGAGCGTCAGCGGCATCGTGTCGCGCGCCCATGTGTCGTTGTATTCGGCCTCTATCCAGCGTATCGCCTCCAGCGCACGATCGCTCAACCGACCTGCCAACCACGCTCGTGCCGCCGCCGTATCGCGCGCCACGAGCCACACGGCCTCATACCTGGCAATGGCCTCAATAAACTCGACATAAGTCTGGCGTATCTCGTCGAGGATATAGGCCCAGTCGGTCTGCTCGTCGGGCCACACCAGCACGACGGCCTCCTGCTCTGCCCATTCGGGCAGCAACTGGAAAGCCGCATCGGGAGTCTTCTCTCTTATCATGATCTGCTTGTTCCTTATTTCCATTGGTGATTGTGTAGGTGCAAATTTAGCAATAAAAGCCGACACGACCAAAGAAAAGGAGGGTTCACGCTGCAAATGCGCAGCTTTTTGCCCCGATGCCCATCCACAAACCACAGTAAATGGAGAAAAGCCACGGGGGAAGTATGATTTTTTTGCCGTCTGATGATGGGTATCTCAGAAATTTTGTGTAAGTTTGTGGCCGAAATATTTACTCATCTTAAACAACCGATTTATGATCAATCGCTTATTGAAATTTCTGGATGCGTCGCCCGTCAACTTCCTCGCCGCGCGCAACATAGCCTGTGAACTCGAGCAGAACGGCTACCGCCGCCTTGACCCTCAGCAGCCCCTCGGCGAGCTGAAGGCTGGCGACAAGGTCTATGTGACGAAGAACGACTCTTCGGTCTATGCCTTCCGCCTGGGTCGCAAACCGCTGGCCGAGACGGGATTCCACATGATTTGCGCCCATAGCGACTCCCCCACGTTCCGTGTGAAGCCCCATGCCGAGATGACGGGTGAGGGCGGCCTGGTGCGTCTGAACACCGAGGTCTATGGTGGCCCGATCCTCTCTACGTGGTTCGACCGTCCGCTGACGCTCGCTGGCCGCGTCATCGTGCGCGGCAAGGATGCCATGTCGCCCGAGACGATGCTGATGCACGTCCGTCGTCCGCTGCTCCAGATCAGCAACCTCGCCATCCACTTCAACCGCCAGGTCAACGACGGCGTGAAACTGAGCAAGCAGAAGGATATGCTTCCCCTCCTGGGACTGATCAACGACGAACTAGAGCAGGGCAACCTGCTGATGAACGTCATTGTCGAGGAACTCAGCAAGCAGCGCCCCGTCAGCCACGAGGACATCCTCGACTTCGACCTCTACCTGGCCGACACGCAGCCCGCCTGCACCTTCGGCGTCCACGACGAGTTTATCTCCTCGGGCCGCCTCGACGACCTGTCGATGTGCTTTGCCGGGCTCGAGGCCCTGATTGCAGCTCCCGAGAGCGACACCACCCAGGTGCTCGCCATCTTCGACAACGAGGAGACGGGATCGCAGACCAAGCAGGGTGCTGGCAGCCCCTTCCTGGCTTCGATGCTGATGCGTATTGCCCGTCAGCAGAGTGGCACGGAAGAAGCCTACTGGCAGGCTGTGGAGCGCGCCTTCATGATCTCCGCCGACAATGCCCACGCCTTCCATCCCAACTACGCCGAGAAGTACGACCCGACCAACCACCCCATGCTCGGTGGAGGTCCCGCCATCAAGTTCAACGCCTCCCAGAAGTATGCCAGCGACGCCGTCTCTGCCGCCATCTTCGCCGAGATCTGCCGCAAGGCGGGTGTGCCCTGCCAGCGCTTCGTCAACCACAGCGATGTGGCAGGCGGTAGCACCCTGGGCAACATCCTGGCCTCCACGGTCCCCCTGCGTGGTGTCGATATGGGCAATGCCATCCTCGGCATGCACAGTTGCCGCGAGACGGGCAGCGTAGCCGACCATGAGTACTGCGTCCGCGCCTTCACGGAGTTCTACTCCCTGTAGCCTCCTGCTGCCCTCAGCACCCGCCCCGTCGGACGGCTCAGGGTCCAGATAAAAAACGATCGGCCATTGGAAATCATTTCTCATTTCCAATGGCCGATGATTATTTCAAGGGCAATATCCCAAAATCATTCTGACATCATCCCGAAGACTTCCCGAAAGCATCCCGAAGAAACAGCCTATGCGGAGCGTCCCGATTTCGTTACATCGCAATCGCTACTTGTTCATCAGTTTGCCAAACAGCGTGAGCATCTGCATGACGGTGTCCTTGCTACCGACGGGTATCTTCAAGTGGGCCTCACCCGTCTCCTTGTCGGTCTCCACGATGCTATCGACCAACTGCTGAGTAGCCTCAGCCGACTTGAGTGTTTCGGCCAGTCCACTAAAGAAGGAAACACCCTGACTGACTAATTGCTGGGGATGGGGCGAAGCATGGTGGCTGGAAGGCCGCTCCTGCGCGCCGTCCTGTGCCTTCGTTGGCGTCTGTCCTTGAGAAGGATCGTGATTCGCAGGAGGCTCCTGGTCTGCAATAGCCCCATGGTCTGCTGAAGGAAGCTGCCCCTCGGAAGACTGGTGGGTTGCTAAAGATTCATAATCTGCTGAAGACTCATACTCTGCTGAAGGCCCATAGTTCACAGACGATTCCTGATCTACAGAAGACTCATCGTCTGTCTCCGATGCGTCAGCGAGCGCTTCGTCCAAAGAGGCCTCCACAGACGTCTTTCCCTTCTGTTCTTGCTCCACCTCTTCGTCCACATACTCCACCTCGGGAGCGTCTGGCGTTGCCTCCATGACAACTGCGAGGTCGTCCATGAGTTTCTTAAACTTACTCTCATCGACAAACACGGTGTCTGCACCGCCGTCCAAGACTCCCTCAAACATCGACTTCTTAAACCGCAGTTTGTTGATCATGCCCTCCTCGATAGAAGCTTTCGAGACAAGGTTGATGATCTGCACGGGCTTCTCCTGTCCAAGACGGAAGATACGGGCAACACGCTGTTCAAGGACAGCAGGATTCCATGGCAAATCCATGTTGATGAGTGTGCTTGCCACCTGGAGGTTGAGACCCGTAGATCCTGCATCAGTGGAAAGAAACACCCGATTCTCGGGAAGTGTTGTGAAATCATCTACCAGTTCCCCGCGCCTTTTTGACGGCACTCGCCCATTGAGATACTCATAGCGTATGCCCCGCTTGTCCAGTTCCATCGCCACCAGACGGGTCATGCGCTCCCATTCGCTGAAGACGACCACCTTCTCGTCCCCACTCTCCAAGACATTGTCCAGCAGGTTCATCACCTCCGCTATCTTGACATCACTACGCGTAGTGAGATTTTGCTCCAAGATAAAGGTGCTGTCGGCCACCATCCGCATCTGACCCAGCAACTTGAGCACGCGCAGCCTGTCCTGCTCCGTCATGTAGTGGTATTTGCGATACTTGTTCAGGATCACCAACAAGTCCCACTTAAACTCCGAGTGGAGATCGTCCTGGCGTTGAGTCATCGGGACCAGCACAAACTGGTCGCTCCGCTTGGGCAACTGCAGGCGCACGCCTTTCTTCGTCCTTCGCAACAGTCGGTTGCTGACGGCCTCGCCAATGGCGTTGAGATCCTTATAGCCCATGATACCGCCCGTCTCGGGATGGAGCAGGATGTGCTGGTCGCGAAACTGGTAGTAAGGTCCGAGACAAAACTGGTCCACCAGTTCCATGTTGGCATAGAGCTCCTCCAGCTTATTCTCCATCGGCGTGCCAGACAGCAAGACCGCATAGCGCGACGCTATCTTGCGGGCGGCACGGGAGATCAGCGTGTCCCAATTCTTCAGCCGTTGTATCTCGTCCATAATCAACACGTCGGTATCCAACTTGCCCAGGTGTCTGACGTCGTTGCTCATCGTGTGGTAAGAGACAATCTTGTAGGGTGCGGGCGCCTTATACAGTTTGGCGCGCTTAGCAGGAGTGCCCTCTACGACCACCACCTTCGGAATGGTCAAGCCGTCCTCCACGCCTTTTCCACTACTCTCTACCCTGTCACCGCCCGTGAATCGTTCTATCTCCCGCTTCCACTGGTATTTCAGCGACGTGGGACAGACCACCAGCACCTGCTCAGCCATGCCCTCACGCAGATAGACCTCTGCCGAGGCGATGGCCTGCAACGTCTTGCCCAGTCCCATCTCGTCGGCAATGATGGCCTTGCCGGCACGCACGGCGAAGCGCGTCCCCTCCTTTTGGTAGGGATAGAGCGGCACGGTGAGCATTTGGTCAAGATATTCGTCCGTGTATTTTTCCTCCAACAACCGGCAACGCTTGATTCGGTCACGCCGCTCCAGGACATAATCGAGGGCGTCGTCATAGCAGCGAAAGTCGGGAGCAATGGCTTTGGCAGCCTGAACGAACACGTCAAAGCGGGCATAGGCATCCTCGCGAAGCACACCCAACTCGTCAAAATAGTCTTTCGCCAATCGCTCCAGCATTTCCCGACCATGGTCGCCGATGCGTATCTTCACCCTACGCGGCCCTTTATAGTCGATATAGACCGAACTATAGTCGGGCTCTGCCACCTGCACCTTCTTGCGCTTCTTTCTCACCCAGAGTTTCACGGCCTCCATGTGCTTACAAGTGCCGAGCTGCGAAGTCTTGAAGTCATAGCAGGAGCAGTAGTTCCACAGGCTGTCCTTCCCCCGATATACCACCTTGTATTCGTTTCTCGTAGCCGCATTGACCACCCGAAACTCTCCCGGAGCATACTGTTCGTCCACCATTCGTATGGCAAAGGTCTCCTTCTCGGCCTGCAGCTTTCGCAACGCGATCTGCCACTCCTCGAGCTTCATGCCCGCAGGCTTCTGCATATTGTTTATTTTCGGCATCACCACCTTGGCTCGCTTGCGCCGGCCCTTCGTCTTCTTGGCGCCTTGGGCTGTCACCTTCCCTCGCCTTTTGCCCCCGCCCTTTTCAGGGCTTGAGGCTCCCATTGGAGATTGTTCTTCTTTCTTCTCTATAGGTACCTTTTTCATGGTGCTCATGATGTTCTAACAGTATTAATGTGACTATTCGCTGACTTTATTTCCATGCGCTGCCTACGCTTCCTTCCAGTTGTCAATCGTTCCCGTCCGCGACGAGAAACTGACGCCCACGCGATGGACGGGACGGGAGTCGGCCTCATAGGGGCGCGCATACCCCTTTTCCTCTATCTGGCGCAAGGCGTCGTCCGCCGTGCCGTCGAGCTTAAACTCAAAGATATACACCCCCGTGGGCGTCTCGACGATGCAGTCGGCCCGCCCCTCGCTCTGCTGCTTCTCCGTAAGCACGAGGTAGGTGCTGAGGATGCGGAAGATAAGGTAGAAGGTATAGTGGAAATAGCGTTCCTTCTCCGTCTCCATATCCTTCCGACGCATCGAGTAAGGGATGCTGGCGAAGAAGGCCGTCAGGCTCTTGCGCCACGTGTCGAGGTCATCGCGCAGAAGAGCACGCGTCAGTTGTATCGCCAAGGTGTTCGCCGACTCCTTCGTACCGAGATAGTTGGAGGCAATCAGCGTGAGGAATCCCTTTTTCACCTCATTGTTGGGCAGATCGAGCAGGTAGGAGTTGGAGAAGCGGTCGTAGTCCTTGATGGTCAGATAACCGCTCTGATAGATCATGGGCAACGGGCGCTCCACGTCCGCCCTGTAGTCGATAAAATCCGACGTGTCGTAATACTTCCCCGTCAGTTCGTTGAGATTCTCGTCCGTATGGCTGAGCAGGCGGACCAGATAACTGGGCGTACCCGTGCGAAACCAATAATCCTGGATATCCCTAACGCTAAGCGCATTGAGCAGACTAAAGGGATTGAAGATGTCCGTCTTCCGCTTACTGAAATGATAGCCGTCATAATGCCGCTTCAGCAACAAACGCACCTCTTCGGGGCTCACCCCCATCTCGTCCGCCATAGCGTCCATCTCATCATGAAACGTTCCCTCCAGTTCCGCCTCCGTGATACCGCAGACCGCCTCATAGGCCGCACTCATACTGATATCCTCCGGCTGATTGAAACCACTGAACACACTCACCTGCGAAAACTTCGTCACGCCCGTGAGCAGCACGAAGCGCAAGTCTTGGTCAGCAGCCTTGAAGGCAGAGTAGAAACCCTTGAGCGTCTCGCGGTTGATGTCTTCTACCAGCACCTCCCTGCCATTGCCTACTACTTCCGTCCTTCCCGAGTCGAGCACATCAAGCAGCGGCTTGTCATACTCATCAATAAGCACCACACACTGCTTGCCCGTCACCCTGTGCACATGGGCGAGCAGATCGACAAAGCGCTTGCCATCATCGAAGTTGGGATTTCCCTCGTAGCCATACAGCTTCTCCCATTCCTCTATGATACCCCGAATCAGTTTGGGTAGCGTGTCCCCACCCTTCGTATAGTTCGTACTGTTGAAGTCGATATGAAAAACAGGATATTGTTCCCACTCCTGCTCCAAGTCCTCGATGGCCAGACCACGAAACAACTCCCGCTCCCCACAGAAATAATACTTCAGCGTAGAGACGAGCAAGCTCTTGCCAAACCGACGAGGACGGCTCAGAAAGTAAATCTTACCCTCCGTCACCATCTTGTGCAGCAAGGCCGTCTTGTCCACATAGACAAAACCGCCGTCAACAATACTCTTAAAATCCTGTATGCCGATGGGATACTTCATTCGCAAACCCTTTTTGTTTGCAAAGATAGTGCAAATCGAAGACAATACAAAAAGAATGTGATTCTTTTTTATTGTTGAGACGCAGCCTATCTTATCCAAAGATAGTGCAAATCGAAGACAATACAAAAAGAATGTGATTCTTTTTTATTGCCCCAAAACCTTGCAAATCCGGATAAAAACTAATAACTTTGCACCGTGTAAATACTAATAACACCGCACTGGGTATTTACTAATAACCCTGCACTAGGTATTTACTAATAGACACCCATCATGTACATACTAATGGGCAGATTAAAGTTGAAAGAATGGCAAGTATTCAAGAAAAGTTAGCAGATTCACTGAGCGTACTCAAGAAATATCAGGACGAGAACAACAGTGACATCATTCAGGGCATGAAGACCTTGGGCGAGACACATACAAAGCGTCTTATAGATAATGGTTACTTAGAACAAGTAATCAAAGGATGGTATATGACTACCATGCCAGGGATGGAAGGAGACACAACCGTGTGGTATGCTTCCTATTGGAAATTCATAGTAGCATATTCCAACAACCGTTTCGGAGACAACTGGTGTCTTACTCCAGAAGAATCACTTGATTTCTATGCCGGAGAGACAGTAGCCCCTACTCAATTGATAATCCGTTCATCAAAGGCAAGCAACAATATTGTAAGTTTGAAGCATGGTGACTCGATGCTGGACATCACAGCAACAATGCCAGCACATATTGTAGTTGAGCAAAGATATGGATTAAGGCTCTACCCTTTGGCAGAAGCTTTGGTTTTCTGTACACCAACATATTTCAGCAGAAACTCAGTCAATGCCCGGACCTGTTTGTCTCTGGTTGGCGGAGCTGATGAAATCCTCAAAGTGGTGGCCGACGAAGGAAACTCTTCCAGAGCCTCAAGACTTGTTGGTGCTTTCAGAAACATCGGGCGAACTGACGTTGCAGAAACTATTCTACAATTCATGACGAGACTTGGCCACGAGTTACGCCCAGAGGATCCATTTGAAGACACGACGCCCAGCCTATCAGGAACAAGTAGGAACACTTCACCCCATGCCATCAGGATCAGGCTGATATGGCAGAAGATGAGAAAGCAAATACTCGACCTTCCACTCATTGCCCCCACACAAAGCCAAACCACAGAGGCAATACTAAGCAACATGGATGACAACTATATACGCGACAGTTACCATTCGTTATCCATTGAAGGCTATCGGGTTACAGAAGGACTTATCGAACGCGTCCGCTTTGGCGAGTGGAATCCGGAAGACGACAAGATTGATGCAGATCGCAAAAACGCTTTAGCAGCACGAGGCTATTACCAGGCATTCCAACAGGTCAAAGAGAGTGTCAAGGCAATCCTTCAAGGAGCCAATGCCGGCAATATCGTCAGCAGAGACTTTGACAAATGGCACTTTGAAATGTTCCAGCCTTGCATTACTGCCGGCATTATCAAACCCTCAGACCTTGTAGGCTATCGATCCCATCAAGTGTATATTCGAGATTCCAAGCACACGCCTCTTCCACCAGAAGCCCTCAGAGACGCCATGTCTGCGCTCGCCGAACTCATGGAATCAGAGGAAGACGCGATCGTCAGAGCCGTATTAGGCCATTTTTTCTTCGTGTATATCCATCCTTACATGGACGGAAACGGTCGCACAGCCAGATTTATCATGAACGCGATGCTCGTCACAAGTGGTCACCCGTGGAGGATTATCACAGTTGAAGAAAGACAGTCATACATGGCAGCACTTGAAAAAGCAAGCATTCATGGCGATATCACCGACTTTGCACAAATCATCTGCTCATAGCAAACGCTATCATTCCAGCCGCCAGATTTTGGTGTCAGACCGTATTTTGCCACCAAAGATTTTGGTATTAGGTAGCATTTTGGCAAAATAAATTTTGGTATCAGGGATTTTCCATGTGACTCAGATAGGTTTCAACTCGATTATGTGTTACTATCGAGGCGACATTTTCATACTACATTCTCCGCAAATTGAAAATCTTGGGAATTTTGGATTGAAAATCTTGGGAATTTTGCACCTTAATATACAATCCACAGTTTCGCAAGTTCCAATGGATTTTATTCTGTTTATCGCCGTATCTGTTTTCCGAGTGGCACATCGTGCCACAGCTTTGCATTCAGATAAAGCAGTCGAGAACTCGTTCTCATAAGGCTTTGTATGGATGAAAAGCAAGTCGAAGACTCGGAAAACAGATACGGGGTTTATCTCGATTTTGTCTAAATTCCACCCAGCATCAGGTTTTTGTCTAAGACCACCCAATAGCAGGTTTTTGTCAACCAACACCCACAGCCCACTAAAAGGGCAAAGTCCCTCTCGGCACTCCATAATCCGTACAACACTCCGTTTCCTCTATCTCCTTCCACGCCTCATGGATATACCGATTCACCTCTTCCGGCAACCGTCCCTCCTTCGCCAGTTTCTCAAACGTCTCTACTAAGTCCTCGATGGCATACTCCGGACTATACATGTCGTCAAAATACTCCCAGTGCCTATCCATCACAAAGTGTCTGCACATGGATTTCGTCAGTTGCAGGAACATCAATGCTGCCGTCTGGTATTCTCCAACGGCAAGCAACGTCTCAATATTCTTGTTCTCTTCCAACATCAGCTGCCAGATGCTATAGCAATCCCAATCCACATTTCTTTTGTTGAAGATACGCTGTTCATAGTCCTTGTTCAGTGGTATCAGTGACTTGGCCTCTTTCTCTGCCTCCAGCATCTGTCGCTCTTTCTCCCGTCGTCTCCGTTCAGCTTCTCTTGCAGCGCGTTCTTCATCGTCATTCATCTCTCGCTCGATCTTCAATGGCTCTCCCGTGAATTTCTTGCTTGGTGCCAACATCTGTATATTGTTCTGCACTCGTTTGAAGCCATCAAATCGTGACAGATGCGTAAAGATATATGTGAAGACCTCTTCTCGCTTCTCTTCGTTGTTCCATGCTGCCACACTATCTACCAATGCAGCAAAGCTCGCATAGATCAGTTTGCCGATACGTAGCTTGTAATCATTCAGATAGTCTCTAATGTCCTCCCTATATATCAGCAATGGCAGATGTTCGCACAGCCCCATCGCAATGGCATACGCAGCGTCAGGCCTCCCTTTCGCCAACACAGCCGGTATCGACTTCTTCTCCCAGCGCTCCAGCAGCCGCAGCATATACAAGAAATCCTCCTTGTTCTCAGGCCGAAACTCCACCTCCTGCTTGAAGTACTCGGCGTAAGCCTCCTCCAAATCCACCGTCAACCCCTTCGGGATATAATCTATCTTCGGACGCGCCATACAGCTTCTACGTCTGCGCACCTCGGCAGCTTCATCCAGTCTTTTCTGATGGGCAATACGTTCTTCTCTGTCTCTACGAATCTTCTCCAGCTCTTCTTGAAACTCTGCTGCCTGCATGGTCTCCGCACACAGCAGCTTATCTATCTGCTTTGACAGGTATTGACTCCATGCCTGATAATTACTTTCATCCACGCAATCAGGGCAGGGAATACCACTCTTGCTCCATGTATTTTCTGACAGGTAGAAAATTATGCTATATCTTTTCTTTTTGCTCATATTCTAAATACTTCTCCACCAAACAGTCGTACCCAAACACAAACGTGTCTTTCTTTGCATCCCCATACAGAAAATCCTAGAAACTGGTAAATGAAGACTAAAACATCTGCCCATACAGCATATCGTAAAAAATAGAGTTCCCCACCGCAGTATCGCTCTGCGCTAATGCCGCCGCTCGGATGGGGTTAAAAGTTTATTTACTATTACTTATTCTGAAAGAATAATCATGACTTATTCTATAATAGTCAAAGCCAAACTGTTCTATTTGTGGACAACTTATCTGTGCTCCATTTTCGCCAGCCTCCTCCGCTTCCATCAGACGATTTCTGTTGAAAGCATTAACAGCATTGTCCTCTGTTCGTTTTATGAGGTATGACATTAAACACACCTTTCTTTTTTTGTTGTTTATATACGACGATATTGATGGCACCTCTGTTAAGGTTTCCAAGCTCTGATAGAGTTGAAGCTCAACCTTTTGATATTTTCCTTTTGGAAAAACAACAGTTCTTGTTCCATCTTTTTGGGTCTTTTCAATAGGACGAGATAGATTTTCTATTCCGCCTATAGAGCTTGTCACCTCGCACAATAGAATAATATTATAAGTGTCAGTATCTGTCAAGATAAAGTCACACCTGCGCTTACCATCAGAGATTTTGGTACCTGTATATCTGCCAATATATGTATCATAATTGACTACACTCAAGTTAAATGGATTCCCACAAAAAGACGCGTAACCCTCTTTGTAACCAACAACAAATTGTGTATTGTCCTCTGTAAGGTCAAATTCACTCAAACTTGTTGTGTTTTCATCACATATACATCTTCTTCCTACGCCATAAAACGCAGGAAGGTCATTTTCCAAGAGACTCTTCATTTTGCAACTGCTTTAATTCTTGGTATTTATCATATATGTTATTGATATCCTCTGAGAGTCTATCCGTGTTGACGTAGTGAATGTTTTTAACTTTCAAGTCAGCTACTCCTCCCGACAGAATCTGGTATACCGAAAGGTCATCATAGCCTACATGTGCACCGTCAATATCCGTCTTGCAGTCGTGAGCCTTCATCAACAGATTCAGAGAATTAATTATATATGGACTATGTGTGGCAAGTACCAATCCTATTTCACGGCTGTCGACCTTTGAATAAAACGCCAATCGTATTATTTCGTTCAACATCTGAATCTGAGATGTTGGGTCAAGACTCAATTCCGGTTCCTCTATATGTATGTGTACATATTTTGGCATATCTGTAAGTTCCATTTCTGGGCGATACTGAGTGGTAAGGTTCTTTTCAAACAACAAGTCAATGATACTACGTTTTTGAGCCAACTTAAAGTCAAAAGCCTGGGCATAATAGTTCATCATGGCTATTAAAGGCGCAGTTGTCTGTATACCTGAAGACGCATGGCGAAGTTCAAACGAAGAGTAATTGCTATCCTTAGGCTTAAGTATAAACTTCTTTTGGTTGTTGCCTCCGCGTTCAACATTCATATCCAAACCGATATAGTTAAGATCAAAATGCTTTATTGCGTCAGTTGCATTGTCAAATTCGGTAAATGTTTCATTAAAGAAGAATCCCAAATAAGCGTTTTTAGCCAATGTGCCTTGACTTGATAGTGGAGCAATTGCACTTCTTGATTCTGCTACCCACACTTCTTTGAAGAAGCATAAGTCCTCGTTGGGTATTATAGCATTGTAAGACAACTTGCCACCTGAATAACTTACAGAATACGAATTCCCGTTTATAGTAACAACATAATGAATGTATGTATCCGCAGTAACCAGTACACTCATATTATCACGCAGCAAATCCCTGAATCTAAAGTTTATAACATTCTCTTCTATATGCGAGTTATGGAAATAAGCTCTGATAGAAAGGCGTTTGAATATGTAGCGCATTAACACAAGAGCCTTCATAAGTGTACTCTTGCCACTTGCTGAATTTCCGACAAACACCGTTAGCGGTTTTATATCGACAACGCCAGTATCTTCAAGAGGTCCTAAGTTCTTTATATGTATTGTTTCGTGAATCATAACCTTAATTATTTAGCAGATAAACTTTAAAATACAAAGATAAACTTATTTCTTGAACTATGCAAGAATGCAACCTCAAAAAAGCTGTGATGATAGTAATAATATGGAGAAATAGAGTAAGCCGGTCCAATCCTTCAGGTTGTCCATAATGTCGGCCTTGCCACGCCCACACTTGTTGTGGGTGTTAACGAGGAAGACGGGGAATCCTGTTGTCACCGAGCGATACAGAATCAGATAATGTTCCACCATACAAGGGCTCTATCATTCCACAGGCAGCCTGGTGCCAGTCATCCATCGTGGCCGCAGCCATCGGAAAGCCACCCTGCGCCATCTTCTTTATCTGACGGTTGAACGGCTGATGGAGAACGTACTTCGCATTTTCCATCTTGGCAACCAGCTCTGCCGTGGCATGGCTCTTCCAAAAGAGGCCCTCATAGCAGTCTGCTTGTACTGTCGGTCCACTCGGATCATCCGTCAGCTGACAAACTCTAGCCATAAGCCCACACAGTTATGCCAATATAAGCCCGAAGCTGCTCGACACTGATGTCAGCAGGAAGGATGAGCGTCACGCCATTGGGATAGACCTGTTTTAGATAAGGACTGCGGGAGGGGCGACCATTCGCAGCCTCACGCATCTCTTTCGCCTCACTGTCACCGATCACAACCTCGGCGAACTTTGGCTTGCTGTTGTTGAATGTTTTCTTGCCTTGTACCATAATTTGAACATTTTAAAATCACGGTGCAAAGGTGCGAAACTTTTTCTAGGCGCACAATACGGCGTTCACCGAATACTTACCATTCACAATATTGCCGTATTTTGTGTTTAACTGAATTGCCTCGAAAATGTGTATTATTGACATTGTCCTAATGTGTACTAAAACATATTACATCTCCGAATTTTCCAATCAGTTTCTCCGTCTCTTCTTTTGAAAGTTCAGGAAGGTTGATAAACAGCCGGTTTCTCGCTCTGCTACAGGCTACATAATACAGCCTATGATCATCGTCTTTATGCTGTAGGTCTGTTTGAAGGAGATAATCCATAGCCACTTCCTTTTCAGGAAGCACCAGCAACACGTTATCGAAACCCAAGCCTTTTGACTTGTGTATGGTAATGAACTGCGTGTTGTCATCTTTGTAATTTACACATTTGGCGTATTCTATATATGGCTTATTATATGCATCAAAAACCTTGCCGCGACTTACCTTTGAAATGCTCCCATCAAGCTCTATCAGTACATTCAGGAAACCAAGCAGATTACCCTTGCTGAAATATTCGTATGACCTTAGCAAATACTGCATCTTCATAATTGCCTCTTTCTTCTGATTGATATGTTTGGTATTCAGGTGGAATCCTTTTGCTATATATTTTACAGCTTCATCCATTAACAGCAAACGGGCATTTTCTATTCCTGTTAAAATATTCACAACCATTCTGCACCTGTCACCATTAGAATCCTGTTCAGAAAGATGCCCGAGCAGATCTTCATTTTTTCCATTTACCTCCAGTCCTAATTTCATTTCATTGGCATCTTCATTCTTCCATGTCAATGCATATAGTTTCTCTTTTCCACATATTGAAGACGCTGTCTTGTATGCAGATATGCTGTCGCCACATACAATAGTCACCTTCTCATAACATTCTTTCCTAAGAGACTTTTGTTTTAAGTCACTTCTCAACTTATTCAGGAAATCAACAATGTTTTGTGTGCTTCTGTGGTTATCCGCTATCGAATACAATTTAATATTTGGAGCGGTGAAGTTGTCAATGTTTGCTATATCTGCGCCAGCGAAGGAATATATTGATTGCGCCTTGTCACCTATCAACGTAATCTTGCACCCCGCAGCTGCCATTTTTGTAAACAACCAATGTTGGATAGAGGTGGAGTCCTGATATTCATCTATGAGTAAATATGGGTATTTTGATACAAGAAGATGAAGAATACGCGGTACTTTCTCAATGAGTCTGTAGGTAAAGTAGAGTACGTCATCATGGTGCATGATTCCATACTCTGCCCAGACCTTCTTTTTATATGCATTGACATATTTATCACCTATTCCAGATAATCTTGGATAATTGATTGTCTTCTGTAATGCAATACCATTTTTTGTCAATTTCCATCTATAGTCTTCTACTGTCTGCTTCAGCTTATACTGTTCTTTGGCATGGCTCATGAGCATTCCCATCTTGTTTGTCTTCATCAGTTCTGAAACAAAGCCATAACTTGTAATTATTGTCTCATCATGCCCATCCAGTTTATCTATAGCAAACCCCTCTTCTGATGCTATAAGGTGAAAATATGGCTTTATTATCGACTTATAGAGGAAAGCATGTATGGTAGAAACTTCAAGACGGTGGTTGTTGGCACCTATCTGGCTCAGAATATTCTCAGCTGCTTTGTTGGTATAGGTTATACATCCCACTTTTCTAGCAAGTCCTAGATCTTTGGCTTCTGACAGAATGGCCTTTATTTGCCCGATTAGCCAGTGGGTCTTTCCTGCACCTGGTCCCGCTAAGACTTTTATGCAAGTGGCGAAGTCTTGTACTTCTTCCGAATGTATGAATCCGTCTATTTTATCACCCATTCTATTGCTTCTTTTATGTATGATGGAACATTGATCTTTGCCCTTTCTTCTTCTGATAAATCCAGAATTGCATTTGACAGTTCCAAAGCATTCACACCTTTTGCTACCGATTTTAAGTAACGGGATGCAACTAATGCCTTGCGTCGTTTATTCTCATCCTTCAAGACCGTATCTGAGCCATACAATTTTTTTAATGCGTCATCAAGATTCTTTGCATTCATCATGGCCTCCAGTTCGTTCTTGTTCGCCAACGATGCGACAAGGAGAACTGTGTTGTCGGTGTTATTCAATGCAATGTCATATTCCAGTGTGCAACTATCTTCTTCTTGACTGAAAAACCTTATATTAGGATGGTTCTGAAAATTCTTCACTAACGACTCGGAATGATTTCTATACTCATACTTTGTGGTATTTGAACCATACTCAATTGGAAGACATGACTCATAACGTGCTTTTTCCTTGCCAATTTCTTTCCTTGACGGATCTCTGTCGGTAACGCAGGCTATCATCAAAGGCAAAGCATCGGAGTTTGTACCATCGTAAAGTTTGAGGAATTTATCAAAATAACGCCCTCCTATGTTGATGACTGCAACATGTTTCATCAGCCACTTGTCGTATAATCCCAATATCTTTGCGAACACGGGAAACAATATCTGTTCCGCCATTCCTTCCACAAATATGATTCCTCCTGCAAACAACATATCTGCACGAGTAGCATCAAGATAACGCTGGATGTATTTCTTGGCAGACTCATCCTCTTCAAAGACTTTGTTTGGCTTGCATATCTTTATTTCGCCATCTTCCAATTTGTGCAGACAACACAGCTCATCCAGCTTTACACTCGCAACCAAACTTGGAGAATGGGTTGTCACAAAAACCTGCCTTACGTATTTGTCGAATATATTGTTTCGAAGAAATTCCAAGAAATGATATTGCATTTGGGGATGCAAATGTGCCTCAGGCTCCTCGATAGCCAAAACCGAAAATGCTTTCACGTTAACACTACCCATGTATTCTACCGTGGAATTCGACTGCATTTGGGCAAGGAGCAATGAAATGTATATGAGATTATTATATCCTAAGCCATTCAATGAGATAGGGAGTTTCTCTTCCTTTCCATTACTTACAAGAAGGTTAAAAATGGCCAGCAGGTCGCCTTCTGAGATCTCTCCTTCGAGATTTAGGTCACTGTTCATGAAAAGTGCTCCCGTCTTATTTGCATAATCAATGATGCTGTCTTTCCCGTCTTTTATTCTTTTGATTATGTTTTGTATTACAGTAGTGGACTTTGTCAAGAAATCCTGATGCCTTGATTTTATTTTTTCTTCTTTATTTGAATCCTTATTCAATTCATAGTCCAAGAAATACCGCAACACATCAGTTAGAAGAGTGTTTTTCCCTCCATATATTTCATCAGACACATTCCGCAAGGCATTCACAAATTCAAGATCGATCTTCTTCAAGTCTTCTCCCTGTACTTGATTTTGAAGAGAAACAGGACCTCCATAGATTGCATGTGAATACTTTCGTATATACTTGTCTTCAATAATCTTGAATAGCGTGTATTTCTCATCTACCTCAGCAACATCTTTCTTGTATTTTTCAACTTCACTATAAGGAAGACTGAACACGTATGTAAGGCATGATTCCAATAGTGGAGAGGTCTGTATAGCATAATTGGTGAATAATGCTATGTCATCAGTCATTCCTTCATCATTCTGCTCCTTGATGAATACAGCAATCTCCACGAATGGAGGATTGTCTTTTAGGGCTTGCAGTTCTGCTTTTTGACACAAATCCCAAGCACAGAGTTTCTTTGGTGACCCATATTCCAATACGAGTCTGAGAGCTTCCATTATTGTACTCTTGCCACCGTTGTTCTGTCCAATGATGACATTCAAGCCTTCCTCAAATTCAATCTCAGTATGCTTGAATCCTCTGAAACCATTTATGATTAACTTTGAAATATACATTTTATGCGTTATATTGTTTCATTTTTCACTATTGAAGAAGTCTTGTCTTTTTCTTCTTCATCTATTGCATGTTCGCTCTTCTTGTTAAGCGTTGCAATACGCTTTATCTCGTTTTTTGTCAAAAGGAAGGAGATAGCCACATCCTCAAATAAATTATCAAAGAAATTTACATAGTATCGTTCTTCAAACGATTTTTTTATTCTTTGGGTTGGCTTGCCAAGTGTTCCTGACATCAATAGAGAAGGTGCGATATGGTCCGTTTCTTGACATTTCCCGTCTTCAAGCAAGCAATCGGGTTTTAATTCATGGACTGTTCCGATGAAGTTTATCATCAGTTCTGGAAACGGTGTCAGATGTTTCGCTTCACAAAAGGAAATCAGGCTTTCTGGGGGTATGTACGAGAGCGTTTTCTTTGTGACATAATAATCTTTCGTCTCAGATGGTTTGTTGGTTTTTGAAACTACTATGTCTGGCGTAGTATATACATTTTCATCGAAAGAAGATTGTACCGTCGCATTATGGTATATGTAAAACATACCTTCCCCTTCGCGCTCTTCTTTTTTATTTACAGCCTTAAAATATGAGAAGTTCTTTAGTAGTCCTGTTGGACTGCATTTGAACTTGAACTTTCCTCCCTGAAGATTCTGCACCGTCAATTCATACCCTTTCTTCTCATAATATCTGATGACAAGGTTGTAACAACTCATCTCGAAATAGTCGCTGATTCTCTTGGAATGGTCAGCAATCAACGTCTTGAATCGTTTCGAAAAATCAATCAATTCCTTTTCAAAGTCCTCAGATGCTTTAAATGGTGTCGTCCTCTTCATATTCCTTCTGATAGAATAGTTTCTTGCAATTTCTTAAGAACTGTACAGTTTCTGAATATTCAAAAAGCATAGGACCCAATTGGTACTTGTCCTGTATCTTGTCAAACTGTATTACTGCTGCAAGGAGACATCTTTGTTGCTGGCTGTCAAGTACCGTATTTCCAACCTTGATTGAGTATTCAATATCTTTCCTATTATTGGCATTAACAGATTTGTAGAAAGATGTCGCCCCGTGTATATGCCCCAAAATATACCTATAGAATAAACTGACTGCCAACAATGCTTCTACTGTTGTATCATAATCCTGAAGCATTCTGTAATTGTTATCTGGATTTGCCCAAATTCTATCTATTTCTCGCCTTCTACTGTTGTATTCTTGATATAGGGGACGAACGACATTACCAGGGAGTCCAGATGTAAGGATGTTTATCAAAGGTGTCTTATTTGTCATGTTCCTTAATTCCGCAACACTATTATAAATTAAGCTTTTTAAATACCTGAGCGACAAAAAGTTGCCCAGAATTTTGCCATGTCGAAGAGTTCACTTATCTTAGTGTCGCAAAAACAAACAAGAGAATCCGACGATAGACATGGCAAAGATACAAATTAAATCCGAGAAACTCACTCCTTTTGGAGAAATATTTTCAATCATGGAGCAATTTGACTCCACATTATCTTCTGTAATCGACTCAACGTAAGTATTCGGTGAACGCCGTATTGCATGATCTCAAATAAAGCAGTAACTTTACACGGCGGCATTGTCATTGCCTATTTTGAGACAAGCATAGGAGGTTTTACCCTCCACCAGCTCATGCCAATGGGGAGTACACCTTGATTTAACTAAGATTTTAATTCATGTTCATCATCCCTCGTCTTCCCATTTTTACTAAAACCAGCACCATCCATTACAGATGCTTGTCCTGTAAAAACAAATCTCCTGATATGTTCCAAACGTGTCTTTACGTTAGCGTTGAGTTTAGACTTGTATTCTTCAAAAAAGAGCCTCTTCCATGGCTTTAAATGTTTCTAATCTTTATTTATTTCAACGTTTCACTTCCATCTTCTCCATACTTACCATCCTTTGCCTCATAGATAACTGATGGTTCCAGTACTTCAACGGTATGCCATGCTCCCTTGGGTATAACGCAGCCATAGTTACCTACAGTCGGATCAAGATGTATGCGTTCAACCTCTCGGAATCGTCTTTCATTAGTTACATTCATAACATCCATACCTCTGTCAAATGACGAAGTATCTTCTTTTTTCAAAGATGACAAAAACGGATTTACCTCCTCATAGATGATTTCCACAAGTTTTCCACACAAAAGAAGTACATTCTCTGTGCTGTTGGGATGCCTATGAATAGGCACAACTGTTCCAGGAAGCAATGCAATCAACATACGCTGGCTGGTATCAGCTGAAGATGTGCGCAAATCGAAGCTTTGACGCAATCTTGGATTCATCGTGGCTTGCTCAAAGAGCTTGCCTAAAAAGTCTTTATTAAATTCCATAATCATTCATTATTAGATAGGTGACGTGCCTTTCTTGGCATAAACAAATATTTGCAGAATTGCCAAATGGCAGACATTAATCTTCTCATCGTTCAGTGACAATCACCTTAAACGTTTTGAAGATCAATTTTATATCATAAAAAAACGAATGGTTCTGCACATACTCCAAATACAGTTTTATCTTTTCCTGCATAATCACATGGATGTAGTAGTCCTCAGGATCCTCCGCTTTCTCCATCAGCTCATTTTCATTACGAAACATGATACTTGCAGGATCTGTGATACCAGGGGTAACGTCCAACACATGCATCTGCTCAGGTGTCCAGTAATTCACATAATGACGCACCTCTGGACGAGGACCCACCAAACTCATATCGCCAATGAACACGTTTATCAGCTGTGGCAGCTCGTCAAACTTATATTTGCGGATATAATACCCCGACCGAGTGACACGGGGGTCACGCCCACCGATTGTGACGAGCGATCCTTTGTCCGCCCCTACTCGCATAGACCGAAACTTGAATATTCTGAAATCCTTGTTGTTTCTACCCACACGCAACTGACGATAAAAAACAGGCCCCTTGGAGTCCAGTTTAATCCATATAGCAAGTATTAAAAAAAGTGGGCTCAGTACGATCAGACCAAGCCCAGAAGCAACGACATCAAATAACCTTTTCATATTTACAAAGAAGAAAGCCTGGAGGCAAAGCAACAGTCTCTTTGCCTCCAAGCCCTCAAATGAATATTACAAATGAGAAACAATATCGACGAAGTTCTCGATCACATACTCCAGGTCCTCGTCCGTCATTTTCGTGTTCAACGGCAACGTGATCTCGTTCTCAAACAAATGATAAGCATTCGGGAAGTCCTTGATGTCGAAGCCCAACTTCTTGTAGGCCGTCATCATCGGCAGCGGCTTGT
>OGHD01000193.1_pt1 | contig 33035 bp, 27 predicted proteins | sample 1571341 | NCBI WGS metagenome assembly OGHD01 (sample SAMEA2582026, study PRJEB24529) | metagenome | biome: Human gut stool | place: China | collected 2011 | reverse complement strand
GCGACGCGCAAGCATGTGTCAGGCTTACTACCGTACTTCTTATATTCGCGCGAGATATATCGTTTCGGTCAGCAGCAATTTCTTAATGCAAATTTCGTGTGGAATCAAGACGAAGTGTCGCAAAACTCGCGCTATGCAAAGAGATTTTACTATAGTAGATAGCTTAGCGCTCAGACAATGCAACACTTAGCGGTTCGTGTCAAACCAATCAGCTTCGCTCTTCGAGCTTGCTGCTTGGGACACTATCGCATGGCGCGCATGAGCCAATCAGCATCGCCCTGCGGACTCGCTTCTTGGATGCGCCCGCAGATGATTCCGGACACTCATTTGCTAAAATTGCTATTCCTTGCACGATATTACCTCTCGCTCAATTTACTTGCCTTCTTATCAATCAGCATTGTTCTGCAGATTTGCTTTGACAAAAAAGATTGATACAACTATCTACACTCAAAAAACTTCCCATAAACTTCAACGCGCCCCGCTTCATATTTCTATGAATCAGGGCGCGTTTTATATACAGACGGATGAAGTTCTGACTAAATCCTTACTTTAAATATTTTTGGATTAACTCCATATCAGGTGTTGTGTAATAAGTATTCTGGTTTGTAAAAATAACAAAGCCGGGTTTGCTGCCTGCAGGCTTCTTTACATAGCGTCTTTGTACGCAGTCGACCGGAACATTGCTGCCGTCGCGCGCTTTGCTGAAATATGCTGCCAGCTGCACAGCAAGATCAATATCCTCCTGACGTGCTTCCGGCAGTGACGTTTTCAAAATAACGTGCGAGCCGGGGATATCTTTAGTATGGAACCATAAATCTTTAGGATTGCCCAAGGTAAAGGTAACATAATCGTTCTGCTTATTATTCTTACCGATATACAAATCTGCTTCAGGATTTAAACGGATATGCAGAGGCTGAGATTTTTGCAGTCCGGCATTTTTCTTCTTTTTATTCGTGTCCTTAAGCAAACCGCTGCCAAGCATTTCCTGATTAATCTCTTCAATTTCTTCCTTCGTTGTAGCGGTGAGCAGTGAAGCGTCCAGGCTTTCCAGATAAGCAAGCATTTCTTCCGTAGATTCCTGCTGGATACGTACTTCGGTTTGAGCGCGCTTGTACTTATTATAGCGCTTGTAATAGGCCTGTGCGTTTTCCGTAGGCGAAAGGATGGGGGAAAGGCTGACCGTAACCGGCTCGCCGTCATAAATATTGATCAGCTCGGCGCTTGTCTGGCCTTTTTTTATCTGGTAGATATTGGCCATGATAGTATCTGCCAGCATACGCTGTTCCTCGGCATTGGCTGCATGAGCTAAATCCTCTTGCAGGGCCTGTAGCTTTTTCTTGAGTTTGGCAGTTTCGCTGTTCACCAGCTTTTGCAGCTGTTCGTGACGCGGAAGCTGGATAGGCTTCAGGCTGACAGCAAAATTGAGCGCACTGTTGATATCGGTAAATTCTTTAACCTGCATGCCCTCCTGCACATTCTGCGGAGACAATACTAGCAAGGTTTTTACCTGATTAGTACGGCTGATGAGCGCATAGACAGGATGCTTGGCGGCCTGCATCTGCATATCTGCCTGCAGCTTGCCGATAACCTGCGCTAGGGACTGGCAGGTGGAGCTTTCCAGACGCACCTCCTGCGGCAGGATATCCGCAGCGGCTAAAAGCTCCAGTGTTGTCATTTTGCCGACACCGGTGGTAGCACTGATAAAGGCCTTGGCGAAGTGGGCTGCAGGCAGACTGTTGGCAGTCTGCACAATTTTTGCCGGGTCATCAGTCAAAAGGTTAAGACCTTCCTGCGGCGGGGGCGCAATATAGGCTTTGCCAGGAAGGATAGTGCGATAGCTGCTCTGGGCTGCGCTTACATGCTTCAAAGAGTCGATAATAACATCATCCTGCGTAAGAATGATATTGCTGTTTTTACCGGTAAGCTCAAAAATCAGCTTTTTGGTAATAATTTTACTGGAGGCACCTAAAAGATCTATTTCCAGTGTAATAATGCGGTCCAGGCCGCTTTGGCTGATTTTCGTGATACGTCCTTCTTCCAGATGCTTGCGCAGAAGCATACAGAAGGTGGGAGGAGTTTCCGGGTTTTCCGGCAGCTGCTGCGGCAGATAAAGCACACAGCTGCCGTTGTGCATATCCGCCAACAGACTGCTTGTATCGCGTGTTCTGCGGACGAGCAGCAGCAGTGACTGCGGATTAGGCATATATACCTTATATATTTTGCTGCCCAGCAGTTCTTCATTTAATGTATCTGTAAGAAGCTTTAAAGTTAAGCCTTCAATGTTCATAGGGACTCCTTTCGGTGCAGGCTCGGCAAAGTTTTTTGAACCTGCGAGAATACAATGCAATTTATTAATTTATCATATTATACTCCATTACCTGCAACAAGTATAGCAAAACAAAAATGGGCCATTTCTTTATCTAAGCGACGAAAAACGAAGAAAAATGCTGAAATCATTAGAGAAATATGGTATAATAAATTTTCAAGATAAGATTGAAGCAAAAAATACTTATCTTTTAAGCTGAAATAATATCACCTTTGCTGGTGAGGATGAAGGAGGAAGCCTGTGTTAAAAAGTATGACCGGTTTCGGCCGTGGTTCCTACGAGGATGCAGATTTTTCTGTTAACATTGAAATGAAAACCGTGAACCACCGGTATAACGAGGTTGCTATCCGTTTACCGCGATTTTTGAATCCTTTGGAGGATAAAATCCGCAAAACTATTTTAAAAACCGTTAGCCGTGGACGTATTGATGTGTTTATTACTGCTGATTATAATGTCAGCGGCAACTGTACTCTGAAGGTTGATAAAAACCTTGCTGCTGCCTATCATAAGGCATTGCAGGAGGTAGGCGTTGCTATCGGAGCCGACGCTGCAGGCATTAACGCTGCTGCAGAAATTCTCTATTTATCAAAATGCCCTGACGTGATTAACGTTAAGGAAGGCTTTTTTGATGTAGAAAGCGTTTGGCCCAAGGTTGAGCAGGCTGTTGAGCAGGCTGTTGCTAATTTGGTAGCTATGCGTGAAACAGAGGGTGGCAATATCTACGGTGATTTTATTTACCGTGCAGATCTGATTGCCGAAAAGCTGGCACAGATTGAGGAGCGTTCTCCCTTAGTTGTGGAAGAATACCAGGCTAAGCTGCAGGAGCGTCTGAATAATCTTCTGGCTGACAATAATATCAAGGTTGAGCCGGAGCGCTTGCTGCAGGAGGTAGCAATTTTTGCTGACCGCACCAGCATTACGGAAGAAATAGTCCGCTTGAAGAGCCATATCAAGCAATTCAAGACTATCATTGCTTCCGACCAGCCGGTAGGACGCAAGCTGGACTTCCTTATTCAGGAATTCAACCGTGAAGCAAATACTATTGCTTCCAAAGCCAACGATTATACTATGGCGCAGATAGTCGTAGAAATTAAGGCGGAAATAGAAAAAATCCGTGAGCAGATTCAGAACATCGAATAAAACTGGAGGAAGTTATGGATATCAAGCTAGTTAATATCGGCTTTGGCAACATTGTTGCAGCCAACCGCATTATTTCTATTATCAGTCCGGAATCGGCACCGATTAAACGTATTATCCAGGAAGCCCGCGATAAGGGCATGCTTGTGGATGCAACCTACGGACGTCGTACTCGTGCTGTAGTTGTTGTGGACAGCGGTCACATCATCCTGTCTGCGGTACAGCCGGAAACTGTAGCCAACCGTCTGGTAGTACAAACTGCTGATTCTGAAGAAGAGGAGTAATTGGATCATGAGCAACGATATTGATAATGTTACTCCTAAGGGAGTACTTCTTGTAGTATCCGGTCCGTCGGGAGCAGGCAAAGGAACTATTTGCCAGATGCTGAGAGACCAGCTGCCGGATTTAGGTTATTCTATTTCTGTTACTACACGCGCACCGCGCACGGGTGAGGTTGACGGAGAAAGCTATTTCTTCAAAACAATTCCCGATGTTAAGCAGATGATTGAAAAGGGCGAGCTGCTGGAATATGCCGAAGTATACGGCAATTATTACGGCACACCGCGCAAATACGTGGAAGAGCAGTTGGAATCCGGCCGTGACGTACTGTTGGAGATTGATATTCAGGGCGCTTTGCAGATTAAAAAGCGCTTCCCTGAAGGCGTATTTGTTTTCATCGTACCGCCTTCCTTAGATGAGCTTTCCGCACGTATTTATAAACGTGGTACAGACAGCGAGGATGTTATTAAGCGCCGTATGGCTTCCGCAGCCAGCGAGCTGACCTACGCAGCGGAATATGACTATATCATCGTTAATGATATTGCGGAAAAGGCAGCGCAAAAGGTACTTACAATTATGGAGGCTGAGCGTTACCGCGTAGCCAGAACATATTTTATTGTTGATAAGATTTGTAAAGCTAAAAAATAAATTTACATTTTGCAGCAGTCTGCTGTGTGAACCATGAAATACTTAAAGGAGTGATTCTATAATGTCTATGGTAGATCCGTCTATTGACTATTTGGCAGAAAAAGTAGATAGCAAATACACTTTGGTTATTTTGGCAGCAAAAAGAGCACGCGAGCTCACTATTCCCGGTGTAAATTCCGCGGAAAAAGAGGTCAGCGCTGCGCTGAAGGAATTTGCTAACGATACTATTACCTACGAGCGTACTAAAAACGTATAACAGCGGGAGGGTAAAACCTTGTTAAAGGGCAAAAAAATTGTTTTGGGAGTAACCGGCGGTATTGCCGTTTATAAAGCTGTAGATCTTGTAAGCCGTCTGCGTAAGCAGGGCTGCGAGGTGCGTGTGGTCATGACCGAGCATGCGCAGCAGTTTGTTACTCCGTTAACCTTCAAGGAAATCAGCGGTAATGCTGTTGCTACCAGCATGTGGAACAGCAACCAGGAATTTAATGTTGAGCATATTGCTTTGGCAAATTGGGCAGATGCTTTCTTAGTTGCGCCTGCTACCGCTAATATTCTGGCTAAAATGACATATGGTATTGCGGATGATCTGCTGAGCACTACGCTTTTGGCAGCTCAGGCACCGATAGTTGTCTGCCCCGCAATGAATACCGGTATGTATCTTAATGCTGCAACTCAGGAAAATATCGCTAAGCTGCAAAGCCGCGGTATTACTGTAATGCCGCCTGCTTCCGGACATCTTGCCTGCGGCACCAGCGGCCCTGGCCGTCTGCCTGAACCGCAGCAGATTGTGGAGTTCATGAGCAGCTTTTTTGCCGGCCGTGAGGGCGATCTGCGTGGCCTGAAGGTACTCGTTACCGCAGCAGGTACACGTGAACCGATTGACCCCGTTCGCTTTGTCGGCAACCGTTCCAGCGGTAAGATGGGCTATGCCGTAGCTCAGATGGCTGCCGAGCGCGGTGCAGAGGTATTGCTTATCAGCGGTCCGTCTGCGCTTGCCGTACCGCCTAATGTGAAGGCTGTGCAGGTTGAATCGACCAATGAAATGCTGGATGCCTGCCTGGCAGCCTACGATGCAGTTGATATCGTTATTAAGGCAGCGGCTGTTGCCGATTACCGTCCGCGTGATGTGGCAGACCAAAAGATTAAGAAGAAAACAGACGATGCTCTGACTGTAGTTATGGATAAAAATCCGGATATCCTCAAAACCTTGGGTGCGAAGAAAACGCATCAGGTATTGGTTGGCTTTGCTGCAGAAACGCAAAACCTGTTGGCTAACGCCCGCGAAAAGGTAGTCAAGAAGAATCTTGATATGATTGTAGCTAACGATGTTACGGCTGCCGGTGCCGGATTTAACTCCGATACCAATATCGTTAAGTTCCTTTACGCCAACGGCGATGTATGCGAGCTAGAGCAGATGCCGAAGGTTGATGTGGCGAACCGTATTTTGGACGAGGCGTTGCGTATTCGTAGAGAGCGCGCTTGATAGAGCGCGTATAAGACCGCATCTGCGTCATGACCGCTCCTCGACGTACTAGAAGTACGTCGTCGTCGCAATCATTTAGCATCTGCAGCCTTCTCCGCGTTCTTTGGAGTAGGGATTGCAAGGATACGTATGCATTATGAATCCCTGTATAATAGAATTAAATTCTATTTAGTATCGGCCATTACGGAAAAGGCGTTTTCACATATTTTTCGTAAAAAAAGTACTTGTCATTATCTTGATTTTGTTATATAATAGCATCTGTAACCAATTTAATACAACTCATCAAGAGCGATGGAGGGAATGGCCCTGTGAAGTCGCAGCAACCATTGCAGCGTGACAGCTGTAAAACGGTGCTAAGTCCTGCAGTTTATCTGTAAGATGAGAATGCTAAGAGTAATAATTTAAGGCGTTCTCATAATGAGAACGCCTTTTCTTATACCATCTAAACACTCTCAACAACGTTTTTTATTTATGAAAGGAGCTACCAATGAGAAAATTATTTACTTCCGAATCCGTTACCGAAGGTCATCCCGATAAAATAGCAGACCAAATTTCCGATGCTGTGCTTGATGCCATCCTGGCTCAAGATCCTAAAGGCCGTGTTGCTTGCGAAACTATCGTTACTACCGGTCAGGTTCACATTTTCGGCGAAATTTCTACCCAATGCTATGTTGATATCGCACACATTGCTCGCGAAACTATCAACAATATCGGTTACAACCGTGCAAAATTCGGTTTTGACGGCAACACCTGCGGTGTGCTGATTTCCATCGACGAGCAGTCCCCTGATATCGCTATGGGCGTTGACAAAGCGCTGGAAGCTAAGGAAGGCCAGGCTGCTGAGGAAGAAACCGGTGCCGGCGACCAAGGTATGATGTTCGGTTATGCAACCAACGAAACCGAAAGCTACATGCCGATGCCTGCATATCTGGCTAACAAGCTGGCTCTGCAGCTGACCAAGGTTCGTAAGGAAGGCGTGCTGCCTTACCTGCGTCCGGACGGCAAAACTCAGGTTAGCGTTGAATATGACGACGGCAAACCTGTTCGTGTAGATACTATCGTTATTTCTTCCCAACATGCACCGGAAGTTTCCAACGAGCAGATTCGCAAAGATATTATCGAAAAGGTTATTGCACCGATTGTTCCCGCAGAAATGCTGGATGCGGAAACTAAATACTACATCAATCCGACCGGCCGTTTTGTTATCGGCGGTCCTCAGGGTGATGCTGGTCTGACCGGCCGTAAAATCATCGTTGACACCTATGGCGGTATGGCTCGTCATGGCGGCGGTGCTTTCAGCGGCAAGGACCCCTCTAAGGTTGACCGCAGTGCTGCTTATGCTGCACGTCACGTTGCTAAAAATATCGTTGCCGCAGGTTTGGCAGATAAATGCGAAATCCAGCTGGCATACGCTATCGGCGTAGCACATCCGGTTTCCGTTCTGGTTGAAACCTTCGGCACCGGCAAAATCAGCGAGGACAAGATTGTTGAGCTGGTTCGTAAAAACTTCTCCCTGAGCCCGACCGGCATTATCCGTGAGCTGGATTTGCTGCGTCCTATCTACAAGCAGACTGCTGCTTATGGTCATTTCGGACGTACCGATGTAGATCTGCCGTGGGAGCATACTGAAAAGGCTGCTGCACTGCGCGAGCAGGCAGGCCTGTAAGATTAATTTAAAACTGTCGAAAGCACGCTGCTTGCAGCGTGCTTTTTCTATGCCTGCCTGTGGCTTTGCTCTTGCTAACTTATCTTGATAAGGGGTATAATATTATTATCTATAACTATAATTACTCCGTAATAAACTAAGCTAAAATTAAACTTACCCCATTATAATTTACCCCCAAGGGAATGGTGCAGGGAGGAAAGAAAGTGAATTTACAGAATCGCAAGGTTAAGATAGCATTTGGCCTGATGCTGGCGGTATGCGTAATTATCGGCTACCGTATTTACAGCAATATTCAGGCTGATAAGGCGCGTGCTGCCAGACTGTCGCAGGTACGCAATGTGGCGGTCGTTACTGCTCAACCCATAAGGCAGACGATTGTTCCCAGTCTGAGCTTTTCCGGCAGTTTGGACACGGAATGGCAGGCAGAGGTTGCCGCTAAGGTGGACGGACGCTTGGAAAAGGTTTATGTCCGTGAAGGTGACCGTGTGAGCCGTGGGCAGGTGTTGGCAATTTTGGAGCAGGCTGATACCGATGCCAATCTGTTGAGCGCCAAGGGCAGCTTTTTGGATGCACAGACAAGCTTGCACAAGGCGGAAACAGATTTGCAGCGCTATGAAAAGCTATATGCTACGGGTGCTGTTTCGCAGCAGGTGGTGGATGATTACCGCTTTGCGCGTGATAATGCTGCAGCTAAGCTGGAGGCTGCCAGAGGCAGCCTGCGGGCGATGGAGTCTAAGTCTGAGGGCACGGTGCTGACAGCGCCGGCTGATGGCATTATTTCTAAGCGTTATTATCAGGAGGGCTATTACGCAAAGGCAGGTACGCCTATTTTTGCCGTTGCTGATATCTCTATGCTGAAAACTACGATTCATATTCCCGAAGGACAGATTGCCGGTGTACATGTCGGCAATGAAGCAAGTATTACCCTGCCTGCTTATCCCGGTAAAAAGCTGATAGGCAAAATTACCCGCATCGCTCCGGTTGCGGATTTGCCGGCGCATACTTTTGCGGCAGAGGTGAGCGTGGATAACAGCGAAGGTCTTTTGGCCGGCGTCTATGCCAACGTTACGCTTACAGCTTCACCTAAAGCTGATGTGCTGACTATTCCGGTGCAGGCTATTGTGATGCGTGATGACCAGCAGACGGTGTTTGTTGTTGATGATAAAGGCGTTGTACAGCGCCGTGTGCTGAATGTCGGCTATACGAATGATAAGCTTGCTGAAATAGTGAGCGGACTGGATGAAAAGGATACTATTGTTACCGAAGGACATAACAAGCTGCGTGAAGGCAGCAAGATAGATTTGAAAAAGGCTGGTAAATAACGATGATTGGAACATTTATCAAGCGGCCGGTATTTACCACCATGTTTATTTTGCTATTGGTGGTGTTCGGTATCCGCTGCTATCCGGAAATCGGCGTTGATTTGAATCCTGATGTTGATTTGCCTATTGTCAGCGTGCGTGTTACTTATAGCGGTGCTTCGCCGCAGGAAATGGAAACGCTGGTTACCAAGCCGATTGAGAACCGCGTCAGTCAGGTTTCGGGTATCAAGACGCTGTCTTCAACTGTGCTGGAAGGCTACAGTGAAACAGTTCTGGAATTTAATATCGGTGTCGACCCGCAGGTGAAGGCCAGTGAGGTGCGTGAAAAGGTTGCCAGTGTGCGCAAGGCTCTGCCTGATGATATCGACGAGCCGGTAACGCAGACTGTTGACATCAACTCCCGCGCGATTGTGGCCTATACCTTTGCTTCGCCTTCGCGCAGCCGTGGTGAAATCCGCCGCATTGTGGAGGATAATATTAAGGATGAGCTGCAGATGGTGGAGGGTGTTTCCGAGGTTACTGTTGTCGGTGCCAGCCAGCGTGCTATCCGCATTGTGCTGAAGCCGGAAAAGCTGGCGGAATACGGTATTGCCTATCAGACAGTGCGCAGTAAGCTGAACGCCAATAACTATAATACTCCCGGCGGTAAGGCGAAAAATGACGCTATGGAAATCACTGTGCGTACCTTAGGCAAGTATAACAATATTAATGATATCAAGCAGGTGGTAGTTGCTAATCATACCGGCCGTCCTGTTTATATCAGTGAAATTGCCGATGTGCTTGATTCCTGGGAGGATGAGGATACCTTTGCCAGTGCTAACGGTGTTCCTTGCGTTATGACCTTTGTGCGCAAGCAGTCCAAAACCAATACTGTTGATGTTACCGATAATGTCAATGCCAAGATGGAGGAGCTGAAGCACAGCAATCTGCCGCCCGATATCATTGTTGATAAGGTGCGCGACCAGTCCAACTATATACGCGACAATATTGCGGATGTCTGGAATGCGATTCTTTTCGGCGGTTTTCTGGCGCTTTTGATAACATATTTATTCCTGCGCAATTTCCGTGCGACTATTATCGGCGGTCTGTGTATTCCTACGTCTATTATCGCCACCTTCTTTATGATGAAGGTTATGGGCTTTACATTGAATAATATGTCGCTGATGGCTTTGAGCCTGGCAGTCGGCATTTTGATTGATGATGCGATTGTAGTAATTGAAAATATTTTCCGCCATATTGAGATGGGACAGACGCCGTTTGTGGCAGCCAAGGAAGCGACGGAGGAGCTGACGCTGGCGATTTTGGCGACGTCCCTGAGCTTAATGGCTGTATTTGTGCCTATCGGCAATATGGGTGAAACCATCGGCCAGTTCTTCAAGCAGTTCGGTCTGACGGTTGCTTTTGCGGTAGCGTTCTCTACTATTGTAGCTTTTTCGCTTACGCCAATGGTTTCGGCGTACTGGATTAAGGCAGAAACCGAGGAGCAGAGCAGCAAGGAGCGCACGCATTTTGTGCAGAGGGCTCTCGATAAATTTGAAGCAGGCTTCCAGTCCGTGCGTGAAATGTATGACAGCTTAATGGCCTGGGCTTTGGAAAGACCTAAGAAGGTTGTTGCCGTAGGTATCATTTCGCTGTTGCTGAATTTGCTGCTGCTTCCATTTGTGGGTACGGAATTCCAACCTACATATGATTCGGGTGAATTCAGCGTCAATGTTAAAGCGCCCATCGGCACCAGTTTGCAGAAAACTGTAGAGCTGGCCAAGCCGTTGCAGCAGGAGATTTCGCAGTTGCCGGAGGTCAAAATCGTGGCGCTTAATATCGGCAACGGCCGCAATCCTGTTAACCAGGGTTCTCTGGATATCCGCCTGAAGCCAAGCAATGAGCGTGAACGCAGCATGCAGCAGATAATGGATGATTTGCGCGGACGCTTCCAAAATGTTGAAGGCCTGAAGGTTACCGTTGTATCAAACCAGGGCGGTGGCCGTGGTGACAGCCGTCCGGTGCAGATTGGTCTGCGCGGCAGCAATATCAAGGAGCTGAAAAATTACGCTCAGCAGTTGGCAGATATGATACGCCGGACTGAGGGTGCGACCGACGTTGATATATCCGATTCGGAAGAGCAGCCGGAAATCGTGGTCAAACTGGACCACGCCAAGGCCAGTGAATTCGGTCTTGATGCTACGGAGGTTGGCAAGGTTATCGAAATGGCTATTATGGGCAAAAGCACCAGCAACAGCTATACCATCGGTGACAATGACTATGATATTATTTTGCAGCTGGAGCAAAGTCAGCGCACTAATATCAATGATGTTATGAACCTGCGCATTTCTTCTTCCGCAGGTCAGTTCATCCGCTTGGGGGATATCGCAGATGTGCGCTACGGCAGCGGTCCTACACGCATTGAGCGTGAGGATAAGCAGCGTCAGATCGTTGTTTATGCCAACACAGTAGGTATTTCGCCCGGTGATTTAATCGGCAAGGTGCGCGATGAATATATTCCTGAGCTGAATTTGCCGCCGGGATATAACTATAAGATGATTGGTCAGGCCGATAACATGGCACGCTCCTTTAAAGAGGTTTATAAGGCCGTTATTCTGGCCATAGTTGTAGTATACATGGTGCTGGCGGCGCAGTTCGAAAGCTTTTCGCAGCCGCTGATTATCATGGTATCATTGCCGTTTGCGATTATCGGCGCTATCCTGGGCCTGCTTGTTGCAGGACAGACGGCGAACATGATGAGCATGATTGGCTTTACCATGCTTCTGGGTCTTGTTACCAAAAATGCTATTTTGCTGATTGACTATGCCAACCAGGAGCGTGAAAAGGGCATGTCTATCCGTGAAGCAGTGCTCTTGGCCTGCTCGCTGCGTCTGCGTCCTATTCTTATGACAACATTGTCTACGATACTTGGTATGCTGCCGATTGCTCTCGGCATCGGCGAGGGTGCGGAGCTGCGCCAGTCTATGGGCGTGGTGCTGATAGGCGGCTTAACAACCTCCACCTTACTGACGTTGGTGGTTGTTCCGTTGATTTATCTGCTCTTTGAGGAGTGGAAGGCGAAAAACTATGTGCAAAGAGGAGAATAGGAGTGAAACAGTTGACACCGAAGGCCTTTGCCGATTATCTGGCAGAGGCTGCAGAAAAAATCCGTCAGGATGGTTTCAGTATTGTTAAGGATAAGCCGATAAATTATGGCCAGCAGATTGCAGTACAGTTTTGTGAGGCTAAGGCATCCGTGAATATATATAACGGCAAAAAAGGACTGACGCATGTTTATAACGGTGACAGTGCCTTAAAGCAAAGATTAATGCTGGTGCTGGAGGGAGTGCAGAATGCGTCTGAGGAGCTGCAGCCTGCAGCCGCAGGAGCAACAGTAAGCAACGGCCTGTGGGCAGGCAGTGATGAATCCGGCAAGGGTGATTTCTTCGGCAGCCTGGTTGTGGCGGCCACAGTAGTGGACAACACAACGGCAGCTAAGCTGCAGGCTGCAGGCGTTAAGGACTGTAAGCTGCTGACTGATAAAAAAATCCTTGAGCTGGAGGATGTTATCAAGGCAACCGTTGTTGATTATAGTGTGCTGGAGCTGAAGCCGAAGATTTATAATCTGCGCTATGAGCAGGTAGCGGCTGCCGGAGGCAAGCTCAACCAGCTTTTAGGCTACGGACATGTGGCGGCACTCAGTCAGGTGCTGGAGCGGCAAAAGGATTGCCACAGCGCTTTGATTGACCAGTTTACCCAGTCTACGGTAAATTTAAAGGCTTTGCAGCAGCGCTTCCCCGGCTGCAGCGTGCGCCAGCAGCCTAAGGCAGAAAGCAACCTGGCGGTTGCCGCTGCCTCGGTGCTGGCCCGCGCCCGCTTCTTGCGGACGATGGACGAGCTGGCGCAGCAGGCCGGCGTAGGCGAGCTGCCGAAGGGCGGCGGCGAGCAGGCAACGGCATGTGCCCGCCGCTTAGCAGAAAAATATGGCAAAGATGCTTTGCGTGAATATGTAAAGCTGCACTTTGCCAATTACAAAAGAGTGTAGAGATTATGAAAAAACTAATTGTTAACGCAGATGATTTCGGTCTGCATCCTTTGATTAACGCAGGTATTATTAAGGGCTATCGGGAGGGCTTTATTACCAGCACCTCGTTGATGCCCAGTGCTCCCTGCTGGCAGGAGGCGGTGCAGCTGGCGCAGGAAAATCCTCAGCTCGGTATAGGTGTGCATCTGACGCTTGTCGGCAGCGTGGCACCTGTACTTCCTGCAGGCAAGGTCAGCAGCCTTTTGGATGAGCAGGGATTGTTTTTGGCGGATTACGTTGCCTTTGCCAAGCGCTTTTACAGCGGCAGCGTCAAGCGCAGCGAGCTGGAAGCGGAGCTACGCGCGCAAATCGAAAGGGCGTTGGAAGCTAAAATAAACATTACGCATATCGACAGCCATCAGCATACGCATGTGCTGCCGGGAATTAATGCACTTGTATTAAAGCTCTGTAATGAGTATAATATTATAAGGGTACGTATACCTAAGGAAGCATATACCTTTACCGGAGGTTTTCATACAGGTATCGGCAGAATGATCGGTCGCAGCGGGCTCAGCTTTTGTGCTCAAATGGCGGCGCAGCGCGCTGACAGCCTTGGGCTAAAGCATCCGCAGCATTTCTTCGGCATGCTGGCAGGCGGTCATCTGAATGCGGAGCTTGTAGGCAATATCCTGCATCAGCTTCCGGATGGCGTCAGCGAACTGATGACGCATCCCGGTCTTGATTCTGCTGCCTTGGGAAAAATATTTCCCTGGCAATATCATTGGCAGGAGGAAATGCAGGCGTACCTTGACAGCGGCAATAAAAAGCTGCTGCAGCAGGAGCATATTCAGCCTGTTAATTTTACGGCCTGCTAAAGCTCTTGTACTAAAAAAATAAGCTCATTTGGAGTCTGCTAGATGAATAAAAAATTATTGTTCCGCTTAGGTCTGCTTTTTGGATTTGTCCTGTTGATTTCGGCGGCGGTTATTTATTTTACATTTGATATACGGACCTTGGAATACCTTACGATGTTCGAGCCTCGCTGTATTCTGCTGGCTTTGTCATGTCTTGCGATAGGCTTGATTTTTGACGGCCTGCGCCTGATAACCTTGGCTTCGGTGACAGACGAGAAGCTGACCTTTCATCAGATAGTGAATGTAGTTCTGAGCAACTACTTTTTGGCGTTGGTAACGCCGGGTGCCAGCGGCGGCGCCATTGCTCAGGTTATGTTTATGCGTAAGGCCGGGGTGCCTGTCGCCAAATCTACGGTAGTAGTTTTGGTGCGCACCGTTATGTCCATTATCTTCCTTATTCTGCTGGTGCCGGTGGTGCTGCACAGCGATGCGGATATAGTAAAATGGATGCCTGCGTCTGTACTGACAATTCTTTCGGTGCTGTTTATATCACTGCCGATCATCGTAATTTCCTTGCTGCAAACACGTTATCCCGAGAAGGCGATTATGTGGTTTACCCGTAAGCTTTCATTTACTACGCAGCGCAATTGCTTTATCTGGTATAACGAGTTCAAGAACGCCGTTGTAGTTATGGGCAAGCATCCGAAGATGGTTTTCCGTGCGTTTATCGAATCCGGTGTGAGCCTGCTCTTTATTTATGCCACTGTGCCTGCTTATTTTACCGGTCTGAATATTGATTTTGACCTGGGGCAGGTTATGGGACGCATGGTACTGCTGAATTTAATACTGTATTTTTCGCCTACACCCGGTGGCAGCGGTGTAGCGGAGGCAGGCTTCTTGGTGCTGTTTTCCAATATTTTGCCTAACGGTGTTGAAGGCATCATGGCAGTTCTCTGGCGCTTTACGGCAGAATATCTGCCCTTTATGCTGGGAGCGGTAGTAACAATCAGAGCTTTTGGCAGCGATGTGCTGAATATGGCTTCGATTAAGAGCAAAACTACCGAGGGTAAGAAAAATGAGTAGTTGGTATATTAATTTTGAAGTTATGTTGAGGGATGGAAACTGATGAATCAGATTGAAAAAAACAGCCTACTGATTGTAGCAGGCACTGCGTTATTTATGATTATGTTCGGTATCGGCAGCATTCCGCTGCTGGATCCGGATGAACCCGTATATGCGGAAACAGCAAGAGAGATGCTGGCTGCCGGTGATTTTTTGTCACCGAGAATTTTTGGCAATTTCTGGTATGATAAGCCGCCTATGTATTATTGGCTGGTTGCTGTTGCTCAGTTTATTTTCGGTGACAGCGAATTTGCGGCCCGCTTTCCTGCGGCTTTAATGGCCTGTGGTACCTCTGTGATGATGTATGTAGGTATCACAAGGCTGTTCAATGAGCGTGCAGGCTTCTGGTCTGCCATGATTCTTACAAGCTGTGTAGAATTTTTCTATATGGGCAAGGCGGCGGTGACAGATACAACGCTGCTCTTTTTTATGACAGGTGCGTTGCTGAGCTTTATCCATAAGCGTTATTGGCTGATGTATGTGTGCATGGCGCTGGCTACTGTTACCAAAGGTCCTATTGGTATCGTATTCCCGGGAGCGATTATTTTTCTGTATCTGGTGGCTATGGGCCAGCTGCGTGAGATTTTACGCATGCACGTTATCCGTGGTTTGCTGTTGTATTTTCTCATCGCATCACCCTGGTATTACGCTATGTATACAGTGCATGGCATGGAATTTATCAATACCTTCCTGGGCTTTCACAATATAACGCGCTTTACGACGGCTGAACATGCTAACCGCGTGACCTTCTGGTATTATTTTCCTGTAATAATCTTAGGCTTGTTCCCCTGGACAGGTATGCTGTGGCAGGCTGCTAAAGCATCTGTAAGCGAAAGCCGTATAGATGATATGCGCAAGCTGCTGTTCTTCCACGTTTGGTGGATTTTCGTGCTGCTGTTCTTTACTATCTGCAAAACAAAGCTTGTATCCTATATTCTGCCGTTGTTCCCTGCTATGGCGGTAATTATCGGCTGGAATATAGCGAGAATGCAAAGCAGACTGCGCCATAATACAACCTTTTACGGTTGGGCGGCAGGCAGCGGTATTATGTTTGTACTGCTTGGCGTGGGCTGGATTATCGGTGCGCAGTATCTGCCGGAGGCTGACTTCAGCCTGGTGATGCTGGGTGTGCTGACCTTGCTTTTGGGTGCAGCGGCAGTTTTCGCTCTGCTGTATTATCGCGATATCGAGCTGGCATCCTGGCTGCATGTGATGATTGGCGCTGTGACGATGTGTGTTGCCTTTGCTTTTGTTTTGCCGGTAATTGCCGACCGATTCAGTGTAAAAACTATGAGCAGCGTGTATAAGGAACAATGTGAGCAGCAGACGCCTGTTTATGTAGACAAGTTCCTGCGCCCCGGCTTCATGTATTATGCAGGCAAACCCGGTATCGAAATGATTCCGCAGACAGGTGCTTTGACAGATGCTTTGCGTGACGGCAGCAAAAAATATCTATTGGTGCGCGGTTTGGAATACCGTCGCGTGCAGAAGGCGGGTCCGTTGCCGAATAATGTGCGCACAGTAAAGGAAATCAGCGATATCTATCTGCTGGAGCAAAATTGAGTATTAATAATCAATTGTTGAGATGCCGGGATAAAACCTAGCCTTTAACAGAAAAAACAGTGGAGGTTTACCGGCAGGTAAATTCCCACTGTTTTTTAGTGTAAAAAAATTTCTTAAACTTTAGCGATTCTATAATTTGTGAGGTTGGTTTTATCTCAGCCTCTTTTCTTATGCAAAAACTCCCCATCCGTCTTACCTTGCGGTAAGAAAGATGGGGAGTTGCTTTTTCAGCTTATATAATTCTTTTAGTCCTGACCGGGAACCTTCAGCACAGCACCGGTAGCAGCGGAGGTAACCAAAGCAGCATAACGTGCCAGGTAACCGCTCTTAACCTTCGGCGGCGGGCAAACCCAGTTCTTACGGCGTTCAGCCAGCTCTTCGTCGCTCAGCTTAACATTCAGGGTACGGTTCGGAATATCAATTTCAATGATATCGCCGTTTTCAATCAATGCGATGTTACCACCCTCGCGTGCTTCCGGAGAAATGTGACCGATGCAGGCACCGCGGGTAGCACCGCTGAAACGTCCGTCGGTAAGCAGTGCAACGTCCTTGTCGTGGCCCATGCCTGCCAGTACGGAGGTCGGGTTCAGCATCTCACGCATGCCGGGGCCACCCTTCGGGCCTTCGTAACGGATAACGACAACGTCACCGGAAACAACCTTTTGTGCGCAAATTGCAGCAATAGCTTCATCCTCGGAATTATAAACCTTAGCCGGACCGCTGAAGACCTTCATGGAAGGATCAACAGCACTTTCCTTGACAACGCTGCATTCCGGAGCGATATTGCCCTTCAGAACAGCGATGCCGCCGGTTTTGTTGTACGGATTTTCTACGCTGTGAATAACTTCAGGACGCAGGATTTCCGCATTTTTGATAATCTGACCGACAGTTTTGCCGCTGACAGTCTGGCAGGATTTTTTAATCAGCTTCAGACGGTCAAGCTCGTGCATAACGGCAGGGATGCCGCCGGCTTCGTTCAAATCAACGATGTGGTGGCTGCCACCAGGGCTCATCTTAGTGAGGTACGGAGTTTTCTTGGAGATTTTATCGAACAGCTCCAGCGGCAGGTCGATGCCTGCTTCGTGAGCGATTGCCGGCAGATGCAGTGCGGTGTTGGAGCTGCCGCCGATGGCCATATCAACAGTAATAGCGTTCTTGAAGGCATTGAGCGTCATGATGTCGCGAGGCAGAACGTTTTCCTCCAGCAGACGCATAACAGCCATGCCTGCGTGCTTAGCCAAAGCAATACGCTTGCCGTTATAAGCAGCGGGGATAGTGCCGTTGCCAGGCAGGCCCATGCCAAGAACCTCAGTCAGGCAGTTCATGGTATTTGCAGTGAACAGACCGGAGCAGCTGCCGCAGCCCGGGCATGCACAATGCTCGATTTCTCTGAGCTCTGCTTTATCAATCTGACCGGACTCAAAACGGCCGGCAGCTTCAAATACAGTAGATACGCTGATATCTTTGCCATGGTAACGACCGGGCAGCATCGGACCGCCGCTGACAACAACGGTCGGGATGTTCAGACGAGCTGCTGCCATCAGCATGCCGGGAACAATTTTATCACAGTTCGGAATCAGGATTAAGCCGTCAAACGCATGGCCGTTAGCAACAGCTTCGATGCTGTCCGCAACCAGCTCACGGCTTGCCAGCGGATATTTCATACCGTCATGGCCCATGGCAATGCCATCGCAGATGCCGATAGCCGGGAACTCAATCGGAGTACCGCCAGCTTCCAGCACACCGTATTTAGCTGCCTTAGCGATGGTATCCAGATGCATATGCCCCGGAATGATTTCGTTAGCGGCACAGCAGATGCCGATTAACGGTTTCTTTAATTCTTCTTCAGTATAACCCATTGCATAGAACAGAGAGCGATGGGCTGCGCGGGTTGAACCTTTTTTTACTTGTGTACTGCGCATGTTTCTTTGACCTCTTTCCCTTAAGTAATAACTACTACCGTACTGGCTACTGATAAAGCACCGTATACTTCATCAGGTTTTCCTCGACGTACAGAATGTACGCCATCGTCAACCTTCTTCGTCTCCGGCACTTTCTGAGCAGCCTGCGTGGAATGAACTTAGCAAGCTGCTGATAAAGCACCATATACATCAAGTCGCCTCGACCTTAATGCTTTTTATTGCAGCCAATACGGTTAAAAATAAAAAACAACAGTCCTGAAGTCTTTCAGGGTACTCATAAAATTTTACAATTTTTATAGCCTGATGTCAAATTTTATGGACAAAAAACTACAATTAAGTGTAAGCTTGCACCTTAAAAACTGCATCTTAGTTACATTCTTTACAAACTTGGTAAAATTTAAAAATAATTCACGATTACTGCGTGGAGAATAGTATATAATAGGCGTGTAAAATTGTTGCGAGGTGATTATCATGAAAACTAAATTAACTGAGCTCTTAGGTATAAAATATCCTGTTATCCAGGGTGGTATGGCGTGGACGAGTGACGCTGTGCTGGCTGCGGCAGTTTCCAACGCCGGTGGTGCCGGTATCATCGGCAGCGGCGGCCGTACTGTGGAATGGACACGTGACGAGGTGCGCAAGGCAAAATCTCTGACCGACAAGCCCTTCGGCGTTAACGTTATGCTGATGGCTCCTAACATTGCGGAAATCATTGCTATGCTGTGCGAAGAAAAGGTAGCCTTTGTTACCTTGGGTGCAGGCAACCCTGTACCGCACATTCCTGCTTTTCATGCTGCAGGCATCAAGGTTATTCCGGTAGTGCCTAATGTTAAGCTGGCAAAGCGTATTGAAGCTGCAGGCGCTGACGCTATGGTTATTGAAGGTATGGAGGCCGGTGGTCACATCGGCAAGCAGACTACTATGGCGCTGATGGAAAACGTACTGCCGCAGATTAAATCTGTTCCGGTGCTTGTTGCAGGCGGTATCAGCGACGGTCGTGCGCTGGCTGCAGCTTTGCTAATGGGCGCTGCAGGTGTGCAGATGGGCAGCCGTTTCCTGCTGACTGAGGAATGCCCGGCAAATCCTGCTGCTAAGGAAGCAATTGTCAAAGCAACCGATACTGACAGTGTAGCAACAGGCTATAGCCGTAATCTTGGTGTACGCTGCCTGGCGAACGCTTTTACCGATGCGTATACTGCACGTGAAATTGCCGGTGCTCCCAAAGAGGAGCTGATGGCGATGGGTACAGGCACCAACCGCAGAGGTCTTGTGGAAGGTGATGTTACCAACGGTACCGTTATGTGCGGTCAGAGCCTGAACGTGCTGAATAATATTCTGCCCTGCAAGGATGTTATGGAGCGTATTATTGCTGAAGCCAAAGAGGCTATTGCCAACGTACAGAAAATCGAGCTGTAAGAATTAAAGCAAAAAGCATGCATTGCTGTGAGAAGCGGTGCATGCTTTTTTGCGTTTAAATCTGGTCTGTAATTATTCAGCTTATCTGGTTGCATTCGGGGAACAGGCTGCTTAATCGTTCTATTACTGCGGCAATTTTATCTGCCTCGATGGCAGCGTAATTGATAACAAGCGTGCAGCCGTTATTTTCTTCGGTATTATGACTGTAATCGGAATAGAAGGAAAGGCACATATCTGCTGCCAGTGCTGCCTTGCGTACTTCTGCTTCCGTCAGTTTGGTGTTGATATGCAGTACAAAATGCGTACCGGCGTTGCGTTCGGTTATCTGCGAAACAGCGGCTAGCGGCGAGGAGTGGATGGCAGCCAGAATTTTGTGGCGCTGCTCGCGGTAGTAGTTTTTCATTTTGTTGATATGGCGTTCAAAATAGCCTTCGGAAATGAAGCGTGCCAGCGTATACTGCTCAAAGCTGGATACGGTGCAGCTGTAAAAACTCATGGTCTGCTCATAGCGCTCCAGCAGACGCGGCGGCAGCACCATGTAGCTGATGCGCAGCGAGGGAACCAGGCTTTTGGAGAAGGTGTTCATGTAGATTACGCGGCTTTGCGTATCCTGCGCGTACAGCGGCAGGATAAAGCGACCGGTGTAACGGAATTCGCTGTCGTAATCATCTTCAATTATATAGCGCTTGCGGATACGGTTAACCCATTCAAACAGCTCCAGCCTGTGTGTTACGGGCATGACAATACCGGTAGGGAAATGGTTGGCTGGGGAAAGATGTACTACGTCGGCACCGCTTTCCTCCAGCTTGTCAATCATCAGGCCGTTGTCATCAATGGGGATGTACTTCCAGGGATTGCCGAAGCTGGCGGAGATGGAGGCGAATTTTTTATAGCCCGGTTCTTCGATGGCGAAGGTGCAGGCATGGCCGAACATCTGCAGCAGGCGGCCGTAAAGATATTCCGTACCGGCGCCGATGATAATTTGCGAAGGATCAACCTGCATAGCGCGGTTATGTGCCAGATAGTCGGCAATAGCCTTACGCAGTTCGTAGACGCCCTTGTAGGGAACGGTTTTGAGCAGCTCTTCGTTGTGCACGGAAAGTGTTTCGCGCATCAGGCGTGTCCATGTAGCGAGTGGGAAGTTTTGCAGGCTGATGCGGTTAGCCTTGAAGTCGGCAAAGTATTCGCGCTCCGCTGCCTCCGGCAGCATCGCTGCTGCAGCCTTGCGGCGCACGCGGTAGCTGCTGACGTCTTCTACGAAGTAGCCTTTCTTTTCGCGCGAGGTGATGTAGCCTTCTACCGCCAGTTGGGCGTAGGCGTTGGCCACGGTGATGATGCCCACGCTCAGATGCTGTGCCAGCGTGCGCTTGGAGGGCAAGCGTTCGCCTGCCTGCAGCCTGCCGCTGATGATATCCTGACGGATGCATTGGTATAAGTAATCATAGAGCGGTGTGCTGCCGCGTTTATCCAAATCATATGTTAACATGAGTGATATTTCTCCTTGGTTCTAAAATATTTTTGTTTTTTGATTCTTTTAATAGGACCATTTTGATTATACAATAGTGACATCAAAAAAACAAGTCCCGTCACAATGGTGTGAAGGGCAAGAGCCAAATGAGGAGGTTTATCATTATTATGGAAAAAGTAAAATTACAAGCACAATATGGTTTATATATTAACGGAGAGTGGCGCAATGCATCCGACGGCGCAACCTATAATGCAGAAAGCCCTGCCGACGGCAGCCATCTGGCAGTTTGCGCCCAAGGCAGCCGTGAGGATGTAGAGGCAGCCTCCGCAGCAGCTTGGGAAGCGTTTAAAACCTGGAAAAAGACTACCCCGGCACAGCGTGCCGCTTTGCTGAATAAAATTGCCGATATTATTGATGCTAACAAAGAACATCTGGCAATGGTAGAAAGCATGGATAACGGCAAGCCGATTCGTGAAACCATGAACGTGGATATTCCGATGGCGGCGGAGCATTTCCGTTATTTTGCCGGCTGCATCCTGGCGGAGGAAGGTCAGGCTTCCGTACTTAACGAACAGTTCCTGTCTATCATCCTGCGTGAGCCTATCGGCGTAGTCGGTCAGATTATTCCCTGGAACTTCCCGTTCCTGATGGCAGCGTGGAAGCTGGCGCCGGTGTTGGCAGCAGGCGACTGCACCGTACTGAAGCCTTCCAAGGAAGCAAGCCTTTCTATTTTGGAATTTGCACGTCTGATTGACGGCGTATTGCCAGCAGGTGTTTTCAATGTTATTACCGGCGCGGGAAGCAAAACCGGTCAATATATGCTGGAGCACAAAGGCTTTGCCAAGCTGGCCTTCACCGGCAGTACCGAGGTTGGCCGCAATGTAGGTTTGGCGGCGGCAGAACGCATTATCCCGGCAACATTGGAGCTGGGCGGTAAAAGTGCCAACATTTATTTTGATGACTGCGATTTTGATCAGGCCATCGACGGTGCTCAATTAGGTATTCTCTTTAACCAAGGTCAGGTTTGCTGTGCCGGCAGCCGTATCTTCGTGCAGGATACCATTTATGATAAATTCGTACCGGCTTTAGTAAAAGCCTTCAATAAGGTTAAGGTGGGCCTGCCGTGGAATGATGATACTCAGATGGGTTCTCAAATCAACGAAACCCAAATCAAGAAAATCCTGAGCTATGTTGAAATTGCTAAGCAGGAGGGCGCTACTATTGCCTGCGGCGGTGAACGCTTTACCGAGGGCGAGCTGGCCAAGGGTGCATTTATGAAGCCGACGCTGATTACCAATGTAACCAACGATATGCGTGTGGCGCAGGAGGAAATCTTCGGACCTGTTGCCGTAGTTATCAAATTCCACGATGAGGATGAGGTTGTGGCTATGGCTAATGACAGTGAATACGGCCTCGGCGGTGCTGTCTGGACTAAGGATATTAACAAGGCTATCCGTGTGGCACGCAACGTGGAAACCGGTCGTATGTGGGTGAACACCTACAATCAGATTCCGGAACATTCTCCCTTCGGCGGCTACAAAACCTCCGGTATCGGTCGTGAAACTCACAAGATGATTTTGAACCACTATACACAAGTGAAAAATATTATGATTAATCTCAGTTATGCTCCTTCTGGGTTTTATCCTCAGGACTGACGATTAATAAACAGGATTATTCCTGAATAGTTGCGCAAAAAAAGCTCCGGCGGTTGCCGGAGCTTTTTTGCTGAGTGATTTATATTTATTTATCCAATTTTGCATTATCCAAAAATGCTGTGCCGAATTGCGTGTAGTTCATTTCCGCACCGCGCAGGTCAGCGTATTCCAAAACGGCTTTATCCAGCAGCGCCTTATCCAGCTTACTGTTGTTCAAATTGCTGTGGCCCAGCTTGCTGCTGCGCAGGTCTGCTTCCGTCAGGTCGCTGCGCTCCAGATGGGCACTGTATAGGTTAGCGCCATGAAAAACTGCGTTTTTCAGGCTGGCACGACGCAGCCAGCTATAGGGCAGGTTGGCAAAGCTGAAGTCGGCGTAATCAGCCTGTACGCCGTCCATAGAGGCCTCCTGTGCTTTGACCTGCTGCAGATTTGCGTTCAGCAGATGTGCGCCACGCAGCTGGCAGCGGTTAAGATATGCTCCCTGCAGGCTGGCGTTGGTAAAATCGCTGCCGGAGGCATTGGCATAGCGGAAGTTGGCATATGCCAAATTGGCACCGCGCAGGCTGGCGTTGGGTAACAGGGCGCTCTGGAAGCAGGCATCCTGCAGCTTGGCTTTGTCCAGCTTGGTAGAGTCCAGACGTGCTTCCGTAAAATCGGTATTGGTAAAATCACGTCTGGATAAATCCATTCCCGATAAATCGGCACCGGAAAGGTCACCGCCGGGGCAGCTTGCTCCGTTCAGTACCGCATTTAAATCACTGTTACTGTAAGCAAGGGCTGTGCTGCTTAAGCCGAGAGCCAGGAGAGTAAGCACAGTCTTGAAAAAATTCTTACGCATTTTGGCCTCCTGCATAGCTTTCTGTTTCATCCAGCAAAAGCTCCAGCTGTTTGGGATCATCCGGCAGACGGTCGATAATCTTCCAAGGCTTAACCTCGGAAAAATCATCAGGCTTATAGCCGGAGCCTTCCAAAATAATCAGGCAGGGTGCGCCGATGGCATTGGCACAGCGCACGTCATTAGGCGTATCGCCGATGAAAATCAGCTCGTTCGGCTTAGCTTCTTCATTTTGCATATACAGACGGTGGAAGGCAACCTTAGCAAGCATTTCGCGGTTTTCGCTGATTTCGCCGAAGACGCTGTGTTCGTGGTTAAAATATTGGTCCAGACCGAAATGCTGCAGCTTGAGATGGGCACCGGTGCTGGTGTTGCCGGTGAGCAGGCAGTTGCAGTAACGGCTATCAGGCCGGCAGAAGTATTGCAGCGTTTTCTCCACGTTTTTCAAAACACGGCCCTTATGCAGCGGCAGCTGTTTGGGAAGCTCCATATGGTAACGTATAAGCAGACCTGCTGCTTCCGCACTGTTGCAGCGTCCGCGCAGACGGGTAACAACGCTTTTGATGATATCCGAGTCAGTGCGTCCTGCCAGCGATTTGTTGAAATCGAAGGCATCCAGAAAATAATAATCCTTGATAACCTTAATCATGGCATCCTTGCCGGCACCGCCGGACAGAATGAGGGTGCCGTCTACATCCCACATTAAATATTTCATGTGAAAAATCTCCTTTGGTTTAAGAAAAAACAGGGGCTGTTCATACAACCCCTGGAAAAGTTTATCTTATAGTCCCGCTTAGATGCCACGGGGCTTGAGCATCATTTTTTTCAGTTGAGCGCCGACGTTTTTGGTAACGTTCTGGGTACGGCGGATGAATTTGATGTTGGAGCGGTGGTTAGGCTTCATATCGTATTTGCTGCCGAAATCGCCACGGTCCAGCAGGGTAATCTTGGCTTTGTCGCAGTCAAAAGCGCTGCGCAGATAGCGTGCCATGCCCGCAGGGTCGGCATCGTCGTAGCAGCTGAAAATATCCGCAGCAATAAAACCGAGCTTAGGATATACATGCAGAGTTACATGACCTTGTTTGCAGAGTGCGGAGATGGAATATTCGCTCTGGCCTTCTTCCTGACAAACAAGCAGCTCGCGGCTGTTCATCTGGTATTTGTCACAGCCTTCCTGCAACAGAGTCTTTGCCTTTTCGGTGTCGTTGACTTCGTTTACGCCGCAGTTATACATATCTATGGCTATTAATTTTCCTGTAAATTTTTTGGGTTGCATGTGTAAAACTCCTCATGTTTATAGTTACAATAATACAAAGCCGGTTCAGGCGCAGGGCGCTGATTTGCCGGAGACAATATATAGTGCATATCTCATTCAATTATAGCGAAAATTATAATACTTGTAAAGTCAAATTACTATCCTAATTGAGAAAACTATGTTATAATAATAGCTATAGTTAAAACATTTGTTTTGTGTGGCGGTGAGAAAATGGAAAAGCTGGAAGCGATAGTTGATGATATAGTGTTTCAAAGCGATGACGGCATGTTCAGCGTGCTGCGTATGGAAAGCAAGGCGCAGGGACGATTTACTGCTGTTTATCATGGCAATGCGCCGTACATGGGCGAAAATGTGGCTATGGAAGGCAACTGGATTGAGCATGCCAGATTCGGCAGACAATTTGATATACAGGCACTGCAGGTTTTGCAGCCAACTTCGGTAGCAGGCATTGAACGCTTTCTGGCTTCCGGTGCTGTGAAGGGTGTAGGGCCGGTGACGGCGGCAAGAATTGTGGAGGCCTTTGGAACGGATACGCTGGAGATTTTGGGAAGCTATCCCGAGCGCTTGGCACAGGTACGCGGCATCAGCGCCAAAAAGGCTGCCGCTATCGGTGAATCGTACAGCCAGCTTTCCGGTCTGCGCGAGCTGATGGTGTTTTTGGAAGCGCACGGCGTGAGCAGCGGTTACGCAGCTCGCCTGCAGGCAACCTACGGCGCTACGGCGATTACCCGCATTAAGGAGAATCCCTATAGCCTGGCGGAGGATATTACCGGCATAGGTTTTAAAACTGCGGACAGAATTGCTATGGCTATGGGCATGGAGCATGACTGCGAGGAACGCTTGCGCGCAGGCATTGCTTATGCGTTGACGCAGGCCGCAGGCGTGGGACACACCTGCGTGCCGGAGGAGCTGCTGGTGCGCGAAACGGCAAGAGCGTTGGCGGTAGATACTTCCATGGTGCAGGATGTTTTCAGCAGCCTGCTGGAGCAGGATTTGCTGCGCACTGAAGAAATGGGCGGTATTCGCCTGATATATCCGGAATATCTGTATACGGCTGAGGTGCAGACTGCGCGCCGTCTGCTGAAGCTGCGCGATCAGGCAAAGCCGGTGACGCGTGTGAATGCGGATGAGGTTATTGCCAAGTGGGAGCGTGATGCCGGTATTACGCTGGCAGAGGCACAGCGTCAGGCGATTTATGCTTCGCTGGAGCATGGCGTTTTCGTTCTCACCGGCGGTCCCGGTACAGGTAAAACAACCGTCGTTAAGGGTATTTTGAACGTTCTGGAGCAGGCTGGCTGCCGCATTCTGCTGGCTGCGCCTACCGGTCGCGCTGCACGCAGGCTGGCTGATTCTGCCGGTCATCCGGCGGCAACGGTGCATCGTCTGCTGGAATACCAGCCTACGGGTGACGGCCTGTGCTTCGGCAAGGATGACAGCGATCCTTTGGATGCGGAAGCAATTATTATCGATGAGGCTTCGATGCTCGATATCAGCCTGACCTATCATCTGCTTAAGGCAATTCCCGGCGGCTGCCGTCTGATTTTCGTCGGTGACGTGGACCAGCTGCCGTCCGTGGGTGCAGGCTCGGTGCTTAAGGATATGATCCGTTCGGGCAGAATGCCTGTTGTACGTCTGGAAAATGTTTTCCGTCAGGCAGAGGTCAGCCCGATTGTCCGTAATGCGCATAAGATTAACCGTGGCCAGATGCCGGAGTTTCTTGCCGGTGCCGACAGCGAGTTTGCGCTGGAGGAGTTTGCCAATGAGCAGGATGCTGCGGAATTCGTAGCGCGTACCTATGCCCAGCTTACGTCCGGCGGTGACTGGCGCAGGGTGCAGGTGTTGACGCCGATGCATAAGAATCCCTGCGGCGTGCAGAATCTGAATAAGCTGCTGCAGAAATATCTTAATCCGCCGTCTGCTGCCAAGCCTGAGGTTAACATACCCGGCAACGTGCTGCGTATTGGCGACAAGGTTATGCAGATTCGCAATAACTACGAAAAAGATGTTTTCAACGGCGACATCGGCCGTGTAATTAAGATAGACGGAAAAAATGTTACGGTAGCCTTTCCGGAGCGTCCTGAGGGTGATTACGTTACCTACGCTCAGGGTGAGGTGGAGGAGCTGCAGCTGGCCTACGCTATGAGCGTGCATAAGTCGCAGGGCAGCGAATATCCCTATGTTATTTTGCTCATGGTGCAGAGTCATTACATCATGCTGCAGCGCAATCTGCTATATACGGCTGTGACCAGAGCTAAGGAAAAAGTGCTGATTGTCGGCAGCAAAAACGCGGTGCGTACCGCTGTGGAAAACGACAAGACAAAAAGGCGTTACAGCTTGCTGGCTGAGCGTCTGCAGGAAAGCAGCGAGGTGTTCTGATGCATCGTTTGTTAAGAGATTTTGCTTATTACGGGCGTGTAGCGAAGGAGCTTATTTTTCCCCGTCGCTGCGCTGTGTGTGCGACTAATATTGACAACGGCTATGTCTGTGAGCAGTGCCGCAAAGAATATCTGCTGCAGCGTCAGCTGCCCTGCTGTCCGCGTGAGGAATATCTGGCGGGACAGGCAGCACCGCTGCCGACTGATGTTCTGTACAGTGCGTTGCTGCTCTATAAATATGATGGCGTGTTTAAGGATGCGCTGCATAAAATAAAATTTGACGGTGAGGCAGGCTGGCTGCCGTTGCTGCGTGAGGAAGCGGAGCTTGCGTTGCCCGCGGCCAAAATGCGCTGGCTGCAGCAGTTTGACCTTATTACCTGCGTACCGACGGCGCCCGAGCGACGCAAGCAGCGTGGCTTTGATGTGCCGCAGGAGCTGTTTGCGGGCCTTTTGGAAGGACGCAGCGTGGGCATGGAGGTTTTGCTGGAGCGGGTGCGCCACACGGAGCCTTTGTACGATCTGAAGCCGGAGGAGAGAAAGCAGGAGCTGGCAGGCTGTTTTGCCATGCTGCCGCATGCCAGGGTGAGCGGCAAGCATGTACTGCTTTGCGACGATATCTATACTACGGGCAGCACCTTTGCGGAAGCGGCACAGGTGCTGCTGGACGCAGGTGCGGCGCGTGTATCGGCGTTGGCGCTGTGCGCGGCGCAGGCTAATTGGGAGTGACTTTTTCTTGATGCAAAAAATAAAGAATTATTGGCGGCGTGAGCCTGTTTTGTGCATAGCTGTTATTTTAGCTGCCGTAAGCAGCCTTTACAGCAGGCCACAGCTTGCCTATATAGATTTTGATGTGCTGGCGATATTACTTTCTCTCATGCTGGTGGTGGCGGAGCTGAAGGAGATACGCTTTCTGGACTGGCTAGCGGTGGAGCTGCTGAACAAATGCCGCAGCAAGCGTCAGCTAGAGCTGGTGCTGCTGGCAGTGACCTATGTCAGCTCAATGTTCGTGACGAATGATGTGGCCTTGCTGACCTTTGTGCCGTTGGCGCTGGTTATCGGCAAAACCTTAAAGATGGATATGGAGCGGATTATTATCCTGCAGACGCTGGCTGCCAACCTTGGCAGTATGCTGACGCCGCCCGGTAATCCGCAGAATTTGTTTTTATATGCGCATTATGCTTATACCGCCGGCAGCTTTTTCGCCGTAATGGCTGTGCCGGGAATAATTTCGCTGGCCTATCTGCTATTGTTATTATTCCATGGCAAGGACAGCGTGCTGAAGCTGGAGCTGCCAAAGCTGCAGCAGCCTCCCAAGGGAATATTGCTGCTCTTTTTGGGACTGCTTTTGTTAAACATTGGTGCTGTGCTGCATTGGTTCGACAAGCTGTGGGCCTTGCTGCTGACGGCAGGCGTAGTTGCCCTGTGCGACTGGCGTCGCCTGCGTGAGGTTGATTACAGCCTGCTCGTGACCTTCGCCGGTTTCTTTGTATTCATCGGCAACATCAGCCACAGTCCTGCGGTAAGCTATTTGCAGCAGTCGCTGATGGGCAGTGCGGCAGGCACCTATTTAACCGGACTGCTGGCCAGCCAGTTCCTCAGCAATGTGCCGGCGGCTATGCTGCTGGCAGGCTTGACTAAGGAAGCAGACGCGCTGCTCTTAGGCGTTAACATCGGCGGTCTTGGCACGATGATCGCTTCGATGGCGAGCGTTATTTCCTATAAACTTTATGCTGCAGAGCATCCTTCGCAGGCAGGGAAGTATGTACGGACTTTTTTGTACTACAATTTTCTGGGCCTTCTGCTGATAGGAGGAGCGGTTTATTTCCTTCTGTGAGCGGGGAAATGCTTTGCAGCATTTCTTTTAGCGTAATGGTAAACCGAAGACGTGTAATAAGTTGACTATTTACATCACTTGCATTATAATAAAGCACGTGAAGCAGATAACAATAAGCTGCTCAGATGAAAGGAAAATGCAAAAATGTTAGAGCTTGCACATAAGCTGGCGGACAGCGATGCCAAATTCTTCGGCGGCTGGGTACTGGCAGGAGCAGAAGCACATATTCATCAGCCTGCGGAGGCTATGGATAATCAGGTGCTGTTGGCGAAGGAACGCAAATCAATCATCCGTGTAGTGGGAACTGCGGCAGATGGCAGTCTGGCTAAGGAGCTGCGGGTGTTTTTGGTACTGCCTAAGCATAAATTAGGCACTAAGCCGCTGGAGCCTGAAGCAATTAAGGGCGATTTGCTGACAAAGCACTCCTTCACAACACAGGAGATAGCGGATTATGTTGCTTATACAGGTGACGAAAACGTCATCCATAAGGGTGAGCATCCCATCGTGCCGGGACTGTGTATGGCTGCCTGGCTGCAGCGTGAGCTGGCGCTGACGGAGCTGGACTGGCGCATTACCTTTGTCGCTCCTGTTTACGCAGGCGACGAGCTGTGCATCTACAGGACAGAAGGTCAGCTTGCTGCTTATGTGGGAGCAATAAATGTTTTTGTGATTAAAGAATTATAGTAAGGCTGGTGTATGAAAATGACAACTTCTGGTACAGAAATCAATAAGAATCATAGAGGAGCAAACGTCAGCAAGACTGCGGAAATGACCAAGATGGCGCTGATGGTAGCAATGAACTGCGTATCCGCTTATATCATTATTCCGCTGCCGTTTTCTCTTTCTCCGCTTGCATTGCAGACTATGATCGTAAATCTTACAGGCTATGTGCTGAACGCTAAGCAGGCCTTTATGACTATGCTGGTTTATCTGCTGGTAGGTTTGGCAGGTGTGCCTGTATTTACCGGCGGCAGTGCGGGACCGGGCAAGCTTTTTGGTCCTACCGGCGGTTACATCATCGGCTTTTGTTTACCGCTGTTTTCCTGGCATATTTCAGAGGCGAAAAATACAGCTTCAAGCGTTACGCTTTGCTTGGCTGCGTTATCGGTATTCCGCTGATTTATGTGTTCGGCGTTGTACAGCTGAAGCTGATTACCGGTATGGGTTGGGATAAGGCAATTATGACCGGCGCTCTGCCCTTCATTCCGCTGGATATTGTTAAATGTCTGGCTGCTGCCGTAATTGCAGGACCGATTAACCGTATTTTTGCCAACAACAGATAAATAAGGTATAATTTTAGAGCTGTCAGCTATTTGCCGCAAGGCAGGTGGCAGGCAGCTCTTTTCGGATATAGAGGTGTTAAGATGGAAAATGCATATATTTTAGGAGGCCTGCGCAGCTACGTAGGTGTAGTCAACGGTATATATCGTCATATCCCGGCGGAGGTGCTGGGTGCGGAGGTGCTTAAGCAGGTGATGGAAAAATATCAGCTGCGCGAGCCTGATTATATCATTGCCGGCAACGGCGTAGGCGCCAGCGGCAATATTGCGCGCCTGATGGCATTGACGGCGGGCGTAGATATTTCGGTGCCGGCCTTTACGGTAGATGTGCAATGCGGCAGCGGTTTGGAAAGCATTGCTGTTGCCGCAGCCAAGATAAACAGCGGCGAGGCTGACGTAATTATTGCCGGCGGCTTTGAAAGCAGCTCTACGCAGCCAAGACGTGGCTATAATCCCAATCATCCAGATTATACGGGAGACGAATGGTACAGCGTAGCCAAGTTTATGCCCGGGATTCACCGCGAAACGGTAATGCTGGAGGGTGCGGAGCTTGCCGCCAAGCGCGAAGGCATTACTAAAGAAGAAATGGACAGTTGGGTATTGCGCAGCCATGCGCTCGCAACTCAGGCACGCGAGCAGGGACTGCTGCAGAATATTATCGCTCCGGTCTGCGGTGCCGTTAAGGACGAAGGCATTCGGCCGCGCATGAGCCAACGCCTGCTCGACAGAATGCCCAAGGTGCTGGAGGGAGGCGAATTTATTACGGCGGCCAATTCCTGCCTGATTAACGATGGCGCGGCCTTTGTGGTGCTGTGCTCGCAAAAATATCTGCAGGAGCACGGCTTAAAGGCGCAGGCCAGAGTGCTGGGCAGCGCAGCCTGCGGCGGTGATCCCTTGGTAAGTCCGCGTACTGCAGTTACCGCACTGCAAAAGCTGTTGGCCAAGCATGGACTGCAGGAGCAGGATATCGCAGACTTTGAGCTGAATGAAGCCTTCGCTGTAATTGATGTGCTGTTTGCCCGCAGCTTTCCGCACAGCGTTGATAAATATAATGTGTTCGGCGGGGCGCTGGCCTACGGTCATCCCTATGGTGCCAGCGGCGGCATCATTACGCTGCATCTGCTGGAGGCACTGAAGCAGAAGGGTGGTCGCTACGGAGCCGCAAGCGTAGCTGCCGCAGGCGGCGTAGGTACGGCGCTGCTGCTGGAAAGAGTGGAGTGAAGCAAATGGATTACTTGACCTTAATAGCACAGCAAAAACAGAATAAGCTCGCTCTTATAGAGGATGAAGAAGAATATACTTATGCCGGATTGGCGCAGGCAGCACGTGAGCTGCGCAATCAGGCGGATTTTAGCGCTCCGGCGGTTTTTATCCATGAAAGCAGCATCGCCCGTCAGTTAATCAGCTTTCTGGCATATAGCGGTACCAAAACTGTGCCGGTTATCGCTACCGAGGTTAGCAAAAAGCAGCAGTTTTGCTGTGACGATATTCCGCAAGCGGCCTGCATGGGCGTTATGACCAGCGGCAGCACCGGCAAAAGCAAGCTGTTGTGGCGCAGCTATCATAGCTGGGCGGACTTTTTCCCGGAGCAGAATCGTGTTTTCGGCGTTGATGAGCAGACGGTAATTTTTTGTCAGGGAAGCCTGGCCTTTACCGGCAACCTTAATATTTATATGGGCGTGCTGGCGGCAGGTGGTACGCTGGCAGTGACGCAGCGCTTCCGTCCGCGCCATTGGCTGCAGCTGATGCAGCGCTATGCGGTGAACGCAATCTACCTGATTCCATCCAAGCTGCTGCTGCTGCCTAAATTTTTGCGTGAGCCTGATGTGCGTGTGCGCAGTATCATCAGCGGCTCGCAGAGCATGGGCAGGCAGGAGGCGGACAAACTGCTGCAGATATTCCCCAATGCTGATATCACGCTGTACTACGGCGCCAGCGAGCTGAATTACATTACCTACATCAAGGCCGAGGAAATGACGGATGACCGCACACTTATCGGACGTCCGTTCAAGGGCGTGCGGGTGAGTGTTTGTAATGAAGAAATTTTCATTGATACGCCATATCATGTGGAGAAAATTTCGCTGCCGTTTTCCCTGAAGGACAGGGGACATCTGGATGCGGAAGGACGTTTGCACTTTTTGGGGCGCACGGATGATATTGTGAGCGTCAACGGTCGCAAGGTTTCTGCCGTTAAGGTGTGCACTGCTTTGACTGAACTGGAGGGCATTGAGGAGGCTGCAGTAATCTGCCGTCATGTGGACGATGCCGATGCGCTTATTGCTTTTGTGGGGGCGGCGCGTGAATACGGCAAGCAGGAGCTGGTTAAGCTGCTGCGGCAAACCTTAGAGGATTACGAGCTGCCTAAGCAGTTTGTTTTCATGGAGCAGCTGCCGCATAACGAAAGCGGTAAGGTGGATAAATTGGCGCTGAAAAACTTTCTCTAAAATTTTTTCAAAAAAACCTCTTGCCAAAACGCAAAACGTATGGTAATATATATAACTGTCAGACACACTGACATTGGCCCGGTGGTTCAGTTGGTTAGAATGCCGCCCTGTCACGGCGGAGGTCGTG